>OGQB01001782.1_pt1 | contig 17331 bp, 12 predicted proteins | sample 1553071 | NCBI WGS metagenome assembly OGQB01 (sample SAMEA2580284, study PRJEB22360) | human gut metagenome | biome: human gut; feature: human-associated habitat; material: faeces | place: Denmark | collected 2008/2010
GTCCGCTGAGGAATTGTCTTTTAACAGCCAGGGGGCCTGTAAGACCTGTGGTGGAACCGGCATTGTCCGGACAGTGGACGAGTCCACGCTGGTGCCGGACGAATCTCTGTCAATTGATGACGGGGCGGTCGCTCCGTGGAATTCCCTAATGTGGTCTTTAATGACGGACGTCTGCCGGGCAATGGGCGTACGTACAGATGTCCCATTTTCCGAGCTTACAGAGAAAGAACGGGACATTGTTTTTCACGGTCCGGCAGAAAAGAAGCACATCTTATATAAAGCCAAAAGCAGCAATCCGGCGGGTGAATTGGATTTTACCTATTTCAATGCTGTTTATACAGTGGAAAATGCGTTGTCCAAAGTAAAGGACGAAACCGGTATGAAGAAAGTCGAGAAGTTCCTGAAAGAGGAAAACTGTCCCGATTGCCACGGTACTCGGTTGTGCGAACGAGCCAGAGCTCCAAAACTGCAAGGGATTTCTCTCGATATGTGCTGTAAAATGACATTGACGGACCTGGTTGACTGGGTTTCCGGCGTCCCTGCTTCATTGCCGGAGGAAATGCGTCCAATGGCAGAATCTATCTGTGTTTCCTTTATGGTAGTGGCAAAGCGGCTTCTGGATTTAGGACTGGGATATCTGACTATCGACCGCTCTGCCTCTACCCTTTCCACAGGTGAGCGGCAGCGGATGCAGCTTGCCAGAGCCGTGCGCAACCGGACCAGCGGGATCCTCTATGTGCTGGACGAGCCCTCAATCGGTCTACACCCGTCAAACATTGTGGGACTTATAGGGGTTATACGTGATTTGATCCACGACGGAAACTCCGTCGTTTTGGTTGACCATGATACACAGATCTTAAAGGAGTCTGACTGGTTTATCGAAATGGGGCCGGGTGCCGGCGCCGAAGGCGGAGAGGTTATAGCTGCTGGGACCTTGTCCGACTTAAAAAAATCCGGAGTATCCAAAATTGCCCCCTTCCTGTCCAGTCAAGTACGGCGGTCTCTTAGAAAACAAGCTGTAAGAGAAGAGCTTTTCTCGAAAGGGGCAATTACACTCTCCACCGGCCCAATTCACACTGTTAAACCGCTGGAGGTCATGATTCCCAAAGGTCGGCTGACTGCTGTTACCGGCGTTTCAGGTTCCGGAAAAACTACGATGATTTTGGAGAGCCTGATTCCTGCGCTGGAAGCGAAAATTGGCAAACAAAAATTGCCAGAGCACGTCCGTGCGGTTCATGCGGACGGAATTTCCCGGGTGAAGCTCATAGATGCAACACCGATTGGAATCAATATTCGCTCTACAGTGGCCACTTATGCCGGAGTACATGATGATTTGCGTAAAATCTTTGCCAAAACTACTGCCGCAAAGCAGGGCGGGCATAAAGCCGGGGATTTCTCCTACAATACCGGAAGCCTGCGCTGTCCTGTCTGTGACGGAACCGGAAGCATCAGTCTGGACGTGCAGTTCCTGCCGGACGTAGAGATTCCCTGCCCTGACTGCAAGGGCTCTCGTTACAGTAAAGATGCCCAGTCCATTAAACGAGCCAATAAAGACGGGATGGAATATTCCTTACCGGAGCTTATGGAAATGGAAGTACATCGGGCTATGGAAGCCTGTAAAGAGATGAAGGCCGTATACAGCAAGCTCAAGACACTGGAGGATCTGGGCCTCGGCTATCTGACATTAGGCGAAGCCACCCCCTCTCTTTCCGGTGGGGAAGCCCAGAGGTTAAAACTCGCGTCCGAAATGGGCAAAGCGCAGGATGATACGGTTTTCATTTTTGATGAGCCGACAATTGGGCTGCACCCTCTGGACGTCAGAGTACTGATTAATGTTTTTGAGCATCTGGTACAGTTCGGCGCCACAGTAATCGTGATTGAACATGACATTGATATGATTGATAACGCGGATTATATCATCGACATGGGACCTGGTGGTGGGGATGCCGGTGGTAAAATTGTTGCTGCAGGCACCGTAGACGAAATCAAGAACAGCAAAGAAAGTGTAACCGGAAGGTATCTATAAGAAACAGGACAAAAATATATCCAAACTGGTATTCTCATATTATTTTTCATACTATTCCTCATATCCGCATAAATGAAAACCTACCGTATAGAATGAACTGCATATAGAAACAGCGCAAACAAAATTTGCGCTGTTTTATTTTTATTTCGTATTCACATGTAACGCAAGAGCGGCATGACAGCTTTCATCTGCCATGCCGCTCCTCCTAGTTATCTATAACGTCTTGCTTTATGTCTGCGTCTGCTTTTCTCTCTGCATGCGATTGTTGCAGTCAGGCAAGCTCCGGAGAATACCATAAGAGCCACGCACAACCCTATCGGACTGTCATCACCTGTCTGAGGAGTATTCGGGTTCTCAGACGTTCCAGGGTCTTGAGGCTTACCTGGATTATCAGGTGTGCTGGGATCCTGCGGATTATCCGGCTGCTCAGGATCATCATCCGGAGTACCGGGGTCTACCGATGCCGGCGTGTGACTGTTGGTAACCACATATCCGGTTTCCATGCTGCCGCTGATTTCCGCCGTGTAACCATCCACCTTGACCTCTTCGATGGTATAGTCAATCAGCTTCCCATTCGCATACTCGTCAAGGTTGTCAAAGCTGCCGGCCCAGCCGGTTGCCTCAGTCAGCACCAGTTCCTTGCCGGTATCATTGCCATCGGCAAGCAGTTTGATGGTGACGCTATCGGGCCGCAGGCCGTCTTTGTCATTGGCGTCAGACCACTTTTTGGTTACAGAAACATTGATTTGTCCTGGGGTATAGCTGTTGGTGACATCGTATCCCTTCACTTCAGATTGGTAGCCATCTACCTTATCCTCTGTGATGGAGTAGTGGATTTCCACGCCATTCGCATACTTCGGCAGATTTGCAAACTCCCACTTCCAGTTGCCATCTGCATCTGGGGTAACTTCTTTGGCCTGTTCGGCTATGTCCGCCGCATCGGCGTGCAGCCGGATGATGATGGAATCGGGCCGCTGGCCGTCCTGGTCATTTTTATCATCCCAAGTTTTCTGGCCGGATACCGTCACCATTTCCGGTGTATGGGAATTGGTGATAGTAAATCCAGTGCCAATAGCGTCGCCTGTAAGCGAGTCCGGAGAGACGGCGGTCGTGTAAAGCGGCACGTCAGCATCCTCAATGGAATAGGTGATCTCCTTGCCGTTCTGATGGGTGGGGATTTTGGAAACCGTGTAGGTCCACTCGTCTCCGCCCTCAGCAGGTGCTTGGACAGTGTAGGTTTCCCTGCTCACTTGACCGTCTGGGGTGGCGCCCACCAACGTAAAGGAAGCAGAGCCCGGCCGTGCGCCATCTTTGTTGCTTTGGTCTGCCCAAACCTCTTTCACCGGCAGGTCAAAGGTTGTCGCCGTATTGGTGATGGTAAACCCTTGATCTGCGTTCCCTGTAATCTGGGAAGTGTAACCCGGAACTGAAATCTCCTTTATCGTGTATACAATTTGGTTGCCGGCGTCATTCATCGGCAGACCGGTTACCTTTACCTTCTCCCAGTTATTCTGCGAGGTTAAGGTCAGGTAATCACTACCATCGATTTTGACCGGAATCCCGTCTGCCAGTACCTGCACCTTTATGGATTCTGGGCGGTTGTTGTATTGGTTGTCATTGTCTTCCCATACTTTTGCCACCTCAAATTCCACGGTCTTGGCCGGGTAGGAGTTGGTAACAGTGGCGGTGACAAGCTTTTCATTCGTCTCGTAGCCGTATTGGGTGCTGTAAAGCGCTTGCCCGTTCTCCAGAATCGGATCTTCTACCACCGTATAGGTAATTGGTTTGCCGTTTTCGTTCACCGGCAGGTTCGCGAAGTTGTCGCTCCAGTTGTTGGTTTGGCTCAATGTTACAGATTGGTTTGTCTTGGCTCCATTCTTTACCAACCACACGGTTACAGATGTTGGACGTTTGCCATCACGATTACCATCGTCATCCCACGCCTTATTTACCTCGATGCTAAGGGTGTCGGGGGTATGGGTATTCGTAACATTGTAGCCGTTCACTTGAGCTGTGTAGCCTGTTACATTGTCTTCGGTAATTGTGTAAGTAATCTCATCGCCACTCTCTGCAAACTTGGGAAGGCCAGTGAACTCCCACTTCCAATCGCCTTGCGCGTCTGCGGAAACATTCCTAACTTGCTCCTCAAATCCATCGATGCCGGCATTCAGCCGGATGGTGATGGAATCGGGGCGGAGGTTGTCCTGATTGTTGTTATCATCCCATGTCTTGGAACCGGAAACAGTGGTGGTTATGAGTGTATTTGTAACAGTGGTGCCGCTGGCCGATTTTTCATAACCGTTTGGAACCGTGGATTCGTCAACAGTATAGGTGATCGGCTTTCCGCTGCTGTATACCGCAAGGTCGGGTATGGTCGCCGTCCAGACATCCGTTTTCTCGGCAGGTTTTGAAAGTTTCACGCTGGCATTTTGGTATACCGGCGTATCGCTGCCCTCCACCTTTCCAACAAGGGTAAGAGTAATTTCATCCGGCCGCAGGCCATACCGGTCGCTGCTGTCGTTCCACTGTTTGGTCACTGTAACGGGAGCAGTTGCCGGAGTGCGGGTATTGGTAACGGTAAAACCGTCTATTGCACTGGTGTAACCTGAGTTTTCCGGCAAAGCAACTTCTTCTAGCGTATATACGATTTTTTGCCCTTTCGAATACTCTGGAAGATTGGTGAAGGCGGTATCCCAAGTATCTCCCCCGCCGCTAAAAGTTTGCTCTCTTATCATTGAACCGTCCGCCAAAAGGCGCAGGGTAATGCTTTCGGGACGAACGCCGTCCTGGTTGCTGCCATCGACCCATACCTTCTTTGCATCGATATTGATGTTTCCAACATAGGTATTGGTGCAGACAGCTGTGACGGTCTCGTCTGCTTTGGTCGAGCCTTCTGCACCTGAATAGGTCGTCTGATAGTAGCCCTGATTCTCCTCGGTTTCTTTCACAAAGAAGGCAACACCCTCCGGCAGATTTTCCGCTTTCATTTCCGCACCGGGCTTCAGGGTAAACTCCGCGACGCCCTCCGCATTGAAGGTCATTTGCCCATACTGTCCTGCGGGGATTTTTTCACTTAGCGTAACCGTGAAGTGGAATTCTTTGTCTTTATCACCGCCCTCTGTGGTCACCTTTTGCACAATAAGGGTTCCGGCCCCTCTTGTATTGGTGACGGTTACCTGTTCCGTCTGGTCTTTTTTAATGGTTCCTGATGTACTGCTATAAGTAGTCTTGTAGCCCGTAACCGGCGTTTCCTCTACCTGATAATCAATTCCGTCAGGAATACCAGCCAGTATTTTGGTTTCGCCGCCTTTCAGAGAGAAGGTACCCACACCGCCTGAAAAGTTTACATCGCCATAGGTGCGATTCAATGCGCCGTCACCATTTTGCTCACTGCTCAAAGTGACAGTAAACTGGAACTCCTGGTTGCGGTTGCTGCCGTCACCTGTCACCTGTTTGGTGACAGTAAGCGTTCCGGTATTTTCAGTATTGGCAATAGTGATTTCCTTGCTTGCGCTTTGACCCGTCACACCGTTGTTCGTATAGGCTACGAGATAGGGCGTACTCTCAATTTCAATCTTGCCGCCGTCTTCAACTCTACTATCGCTGTTCATCTCAAAGGCATAGTACCGGACCATCTCGCCATCCTCAAACATGGGCAGGTTTTCAAACTTGCCGCTCCAGCTATCCTTTGTCAGTGAAAGTGACTGGCCTTCCACCTTCGTGTAATCCGTATCGTCTCCCGCTTTTTTGTAAAGCTGGACAGAAACAGTCGCGTTCTCCGGAGCATTACCGTCCCATGCCTTTTGAACGGTAATATCCATATCCTCGTCTGCGGACAGGAAGATATCAACCTCGTTCTCGCCTTTTTGAGAATCAATTGTCCAGGCAAGGTTCTCGGGCGTATAACTACCGCCGGTTTTCACCGTGTACTCAATGAATCCATCCTTCGTGAAGTCTGTTTTTCCTTCCCGCCAGCTTCCGTTCAATGTATTCGTCACATGGTCGGACAACACATTGTTATCAGCATCCTGATAAAGGACCGCTACAACCTGTCCGCCGTCCGCAATCTGGTGTTGGTCATAGCGGATGCTGTACCAGGTTTCACCGCCAACAAGCTTGGTGTTTTCCGAGGAGCCGTCATAAGCGTCCCCAAGTACCAGCTTCGCAATATTTGCCGGAATCCAGAAATTTACATCGTAGTTAACAGGCAGTTGTTCGGTTTGCGGTTTCCACACAGCCTTGAGGGTAACGGTAACTGTGTCGCTGTTTAGGTTAAAGTTTCCATGTAACGCAGCTTCCAGCGCTTCGTTTATGGTCACCGACTGGCTGGATGTATAGGTAACAGGCTTGCCCTCAATCTCAATCCGATTCTCCCCTACCCACAGTTCCCAGTGGTCGAAAGCGTATTCCTCCGTTGTCTGGGGGATCTGTGAGGAAATCAATACCGTGCGGTTATTTTCCACGTTATAACCGCTGTTGTCCGTCCCTGGCATGTTAGAGATAGTATTTGCATTTTGGGGCTTTTCCGTGTAGTCTTTAATATCCAGACCATTTTCATATTCTACATTGACCTTGATGGGGTCAGCGGAAATATTTACATAAACCTTGCCCCAGTTGTTGTTGTAAGAAGTGTCAACAGCCGTCTTTCCTGATGTTGTCTCTGTATACATGTAACGGTCAAGGCCCTCGGTGGTGCGGAAGTAATAATAACCGTCTGCTCCTCTCTCTGTAGCCTCAAGATTTGTCCAAGCGGCATAGTCCCAGCCTAAACGATTATTGCCATCACCCGGAATAGTCTGTTTGACCCAGTTGTTATCGGTTACCACATCGTAGAAGTGAGGCGGATCTTTTACAGCACTGCGCCGCCATTTAAAGCCCATGCTGTCGTAGTCTGCAGTCTTGGGGTGATCAGCAGCAGTGGTTATTGTTCTTGTATAATTAAACACATCCTTCTCCGTGATGGCGTCAGCTTTCGGCACCAGCAGTTCTGCGGCCGGATTCGCCATATAATAAATCTCGCTTAACGGTGTCCGGTCGCTGCTGGAGGCACTTTTCAATTCCCAGGGAGCCTCCAGTTCTCTCCAATAAGGAGAAGTGCCGTCCTGCGTCCAAAGAATATTGCCTAAGGAATCTGTTAATGTAATTTCAGGCGGCATATATCCTAACTGCCTCTTAAAACGGATCGGGTCCGTGTACCAGTTGGCATTCTGAAGGGAGTTGCTGCGGTCGATCAATCGACCTTTAACACCTTCTGCAACCTGCCACCCCGATTTACCGGACGCATCCTGCCACAAAGGATGGTTCCACACCTGTGTGTCGGTAACGCCTTTGGTGGAAAGGATAAGCGCCTTTAAACTGTCCTTGGAGAAATTCATGGCCGTAACGGTCAGATCCTCCTGACAGTTTTCTACAGTAACCGTATAAGTGCGGAAATAGGCATAGTCGCCTTGCTGAGCGTTGCCTTTCCCTACTACGTTTGAATATGACGGAAGAAGTACGCCTTCCACTGTGATAGTGAGTTTTGTTCCAGTGGAAAGGGTAGATTCTTCCGTTGCCACTACCCTGTTTGTGTCAGGATTGCCGTCAGCGTCCTTTGGAAAATAGTCGTCGAACAGGTTTATCGATGTTGTACTTCCGCCAGTGTTAGGCCGCTGTGTAAAAGACTTGTCGCTCAGAGGATAGTCCAGGCTGCTGAATTCTGGCAAAACAGGAATATTCACCTGCTCGCCGTTAATCTCCAACAGATTTAAAGCCCATGCCGCATAACCATCCTGGAGAGCCCCAGCGGCATCACCACCAGCTCCTGTCAGAAAAGTGGTAATGGTACGGAACTTCCATTGGGTGGTGCCGTTTGTTATTGCGGATTTACCTAATGAATTGATTTTACTTTGGTTTAGACCGCTCAAATTCGCAAGGCTATTCACACCATCATTAAGATTGTCTTTAGTTGTGCCAAAATCCCAAACAATCGCAGGATCTTTAGATTCCTTCGCAGCAATATTGTTTGTGTTCAGCCAGCCTGTGGCATCAAAAGTAAAGGGGCCTTCATTTTTTGTCAGCGTCACCACCACATAAAGACGGGTTGTTCCGGGATTGTGATTACCATCGTGCTTCAACACGTGAATCGTGTCAGTGAGGGAATCAGTTGCATTCTCTGCCATATTCAGGGTCTGGCTGGAACCTGTTCCCTCATATTTTCGCATAGCGCCAAGAAGAATACTATCATATCCGGCGGTCTTTGTCATATCGCTGGTAAGAGAAACCAAGTGTTTGTTATTGTTTTCGTCCGGGGTATCCGGCCATTTATCACCATTTTTCTCTACATGCCAGGCCTGCACTGTGGCCGTGTATCCCCGGGGAATGGTAACGGAAAAGGCTGCGGTGGTGTCAGCATTCGTCGTCAGGGTAGGATGAGAGCCAAACACAGAATCGTTGTTTACTCCTGCGGGCAAACTCCCGCCGTTCTCCATTTTCACACTGTAGTCAATCAGCTGGCCCTGCATATGTTCGTAGTTGAGAGTGATTCTCTCATTCTCTCTCAACACATTGTACACGGCGCAGGTGGGCGTGGTGCTGTTGGTGGTATAATAAACCTTCTCCTCACCGCCAATATTCAGCTTCCCAATGGAGTGGATCTCTACCCCATTCACTTCGGCGTTCACAAAGGAATGCCACTGGCCGTTATCGTTGATTTCTTCAGGAGCATTAGCGGCCAGATGTCCCGATGGGAGGCCGTTCTTCCCGATTGCCGCCTGTCCGGCGTCGGTTATGTTAACCTTCCAGCCCAAAGCCGGGTCTGTACTCTCCTCGGCCGTCTTGCAAATAAACTCAAAATTTTCTGCACTTATGCAGACCGTCTCATCTGTATTTTTATCAGCCTGATTCGCATTGGATACTGCAAAAACGGTTGTTGTTACAGAAGAAATGACCATACACAGGCAAAGGAAAAAGGCGATCCATCGGTTATGGCGTTTCTCTATTTGTTGTTTCACGGCTGCTTTCCTCCTTTATTATCTCCATAGAATTTCCTTAGAAAGGCGGCCGCCTCCGCCTGACTTTCAAATGAGTGCTTTTGTCCTGTGATATAATGCACTGCGTCTTCCCATTCCCAAAGGCTGTAATCCTGTGGGGTGATTTTTCGTGCTGCATGTTGAATCAAGGGCAATAGATTGGGGTTATGCAGGTCGGACAAATACATACAGCCTGTCCGAAAAGAAAGCTGTTCCAACAATCCCAGCATAGATGTTCCTGTTTTCGTCACTTCAACCGCCTCCTTATAGCTTCAACCGTTTTTTCAGGCCGTTGTTTTCCCGAAAGACAACTCTATACCGGCTGTCCTTCGGGGTCCGCGGCGAACCTGGCTGTACGGCGCCGGTCCGCAGCTTAACGCTGAAAGTTCCAAAATTCTCTCCCAGGTCTATTGTGTTCCCTTCAGAGAGCTCCTGTGCAATTTTATCCAAAAAGCTGTTTACAATAACCGCAACCGTCTGTTGCTCATATCCCGTAGCCATACTGCAATACTGCAACAACTTTTCCATGGTTGTCCCCCTTCCTTTCACTTATAAAAAAAGCCGGTAATTTTACCGGCTTTTAAAACGTGCTGCCGGCTGCCATCAGGTTTTTCCTGTAAGGCCCATGACTTCTGCGCCACCGGCTTTCACCGGTTTTGCCTTCCTGAAAACTCAGGACGTTTCAGATGCTCTTTTCAATTTTATCTTCCAGCCAAAATGGCTGCTTTTGCTGCTTGATGCAGTTCTGCCTCTTCAAATCCATGTCAACCTGCACACTTTCAACTGTTACAAGCCTCAGCCATTGCTGGAATTATGAATCCAAACCATATTAATCAAATCATTTGGATTTTCCAAAAGCTACTACATGGCAGGACAAAAACAATATTTTGCATATTGAAGCGTTCATCTCACCTCACGTAGGGTCCTAAAACATAGAAAAACAAGAATACATAGTGAGTTACACATACAAAAATGGGCGCAAAAAACTAAGCCGCAGCAAAATTTTTGTTTTGCGGCTTTTTTCTTGTACCCATTTTCGGTATTTTAGAAGGGAAGCTGTATACAACTTGCAATTTTCTACATTTTATGCTATCATTACACATATATAAATATGCTGTAATTTCATGCGCAAAATGTAGTTGTGCTGTATTGTCAATGGGCAAAATATTGTTTTTGTCTACGACACAATCCCCAACCGTTCCAACTGGCGACTGTGCGCCTTTCCGCTGGTTATAAGATAGATTCGGGTGGTTTCAATGCTGCTGTGTCCAAGCACATCGGCAAGCTGCGCAATGTCTTTACTCGCCTTATAATATATGGTCGCAAATAAATGCCTCATATTATGCGGAAAAACTTTCGAGGGTTCCACCCCCGCATAAGCGCAAAGGCGCTTGAGTTCCGTCCATATCTGCCGGCGGCTTAGACTGGTTCCGTTTTTGGTGAGGAAAATCTCGCCGGAAGCGGATTTTGTTTTTTTCGCATATTTGAGCAGTTTACTGCATAGCTTACTCGGCAACAATATGGTACGTATTTTACCTTTCAAGGAGATTTCGGCTCTTCCCAGCTTGGCGGCTTCTACGGTAATATACCTGACCTCGCTCACACGGATGCCGGTGGAGCAGATGGTTTCCATCAAAAGGGCCAGCCGCTCCTGACCGCGTGACTGTGCCGTTTTGAGGAGACGATCAAAATCGGATCGGCTCAATTCCCGGTCTGTGCGGCGGAATACTCTCCTCTGTATTTTGAGGAACCGAACCTTGAACGCATCCCAGCCCAGGAAATGAAAAAAGCCGTTAAGGGCAGCCAACATGGAATTGATGGTGATCGGAGCGTACTGCCGTTCCAGCAGATAGTCTTTCCAGTCTGTCGCCAATTGCTTAGTGACCGGCCGTGTTTCTGCCCACCGGACAAAAGCGTGCAGGTCCCGCATATATTTTTCAAGTGTACCTTGTGCTTTTTCTTCCTGCTGAAGCTGCTGGATGTAGGCGCTGATCTGTTTTTCTGTAATTTGATATTTTTTCATCAAATAGTCCTCCTGTTTGATTAAGATAGTTTAAGTGTACCCCGAAGCAGCGAGAACTATCTGCAATCCGTTTCTCTTTTGATAACATTCACAAATATTTTTAAATTCCTAAAATATGACGACAAAATCTAATGGGACGACAAACAGCGGTATGCCGCCTGCTCGGGGAACATACCGCTGTCTTTTTATATAGATAGGAAACTGACATTGCTTTCTACAAAATAAAGATATTCATTTTTCATCTGCAAATATGTTGATTTTCATTATAACACGCTCTCTACTCCCTGTCCACAAAGCACAACAGGAAGCCCCTTCGTGAAATGGATACAAAACTTAGACTTTATACATTAAAGCCCAAAGGGAAAGACTTCAGCATCTTTCCCTTTGGGCTTGTTTTGATTATTCATTCCTTTCATGTCCAAGAACAATATGCTGCGGTGATCCTGCTGCTCTGTTTGCAGATGTTCTTCCTAGTCGTATATTCCGTCATACAATTCCATTACACAGTGCATTTCAAGCCCTTGTTTTTCGCCCATTCATTGATAAAATTCATAGCTCTAGGAATACAGCTAATCGGTATGTTCAAATATCCATTCGCCTGGACTATGGTTTCTTTCCTAATTTTGACCATACAAAACGGCTTATCTGGCTCAGAAACTTTTCGTATAAAGACAACTGTCTGCTCTCCAGCAGCTATTGCTCTGCTGTATGCTCCAACATCATGGCGAAGTTTTCGCACCTCCTCATAAAGTTCATAAATGTCGTGCGGTACTAAAACTCTAAATTCGTCATTTGCCCAAGCATATTTCTCATTGTCAGCCGTTCGCTCCTGAAATTTCTTATCTAACTCTTCATCATTTATCTGTGTTATTTTGCGGACCGCTTTATCATGTTCACATTTAAGAGAACTTGGATAGATTAATTTTGTATCTGTCATATCACATTTCAGTTCTTTCAACATACGGAGATAATATAACCATAGCGGAGCGCTTTCTTCCGCCGGACAGCACTGCACTTCATCTACCCTGTCTAAATATTCTCTAATCTTTTTTACAGTCAGTCCAGGAACCTTCACTCGAAGGATATCCATCAGATAGTAGTAATCCGTACGGGAGGTTATCCATTCAAAATCCTCATACATCGCTTCCGGGTCTTTTTTCACTGCCTGCATATAATCAATAAATTCCCTTAGCTCACAATTTGAAGAAATCAGGTTCTGTATCTGTGGTCGTGTAAGTTTTCGGATTTTATCATTCACATGTCCATTTCTTAAATAATTGGGCAAAGCATTCTCCTATAATCACCGGCTCCTTCTTGTTTGTCCCGTCAATCAGCTGGTTAATAAATTCCCGGGCATCATTCCATGTTTTAAAAAGATACAAATGGTTTTCTACCCAGATCCCCTGTTCATCCTTAATAATCATGTATCCTCTATGCTGATAAATACCGTCTGTGATTTTTCTCATGTTTCCATCACTAAAGTTGTGTTTCCAAGCCAGTGACCGATGTGAATATCCGACGGAGATCTTCAGCATATATTCCTTCGTATTCTGCAATCTCCCTCGTATTTTCCTCGGACCATTTTAGCGTTTTGGAATTTAACCGACTTGGGGTAAAATGAAAGAACCGCATCGTATAGGTATCGTCCATATCCAAAGTAATATGCAGCCTATTGGCCCCGCTTCTATTTCTGGCAAGCGTCATGCACAGCGTATTCCCGTCTGAAAGGAAATTTTTAGAGCCGGTCATTACCTGAAACCGCCGGCCACCAAGCTGCCATAGGATAATATCAGCAATACGTGGTTCTTCTTGTTCCATTGTGCCGCCCTCACATTCGGGAGCGGAAGATTCTCTTTTTTGCATATCTCCCTCCATCAAGCTATTCTTTTTAGGTTCCGCCAATATTCCAAAAGCGGGGTTGTGCTGTTAATCTCGTTTACAATGGCTATCTTGATTCGATAGCCATTGACTTTTTCTGTCTCTCTGGCGATCTTTGTTGCGTCTTTCAGCGACCCTGCTACATTCTGAACCCAATACCCATCAACAGTTTCTCCTTTGTCTACTTCTACGTTAATCAGCGAATACTTCATACAATTCCCAGACTGTTCACTGAAACTACCTGTTTCAACTGCCTGTCTCTCCTTTCTTCACATAATTGCAACATGAATATGCGATGAACTCACACGGATAAAAATATCAAGAAATTTTTTCCCATTTTAATATTGCAATTTCTTCAGCGTATAGCCCTTGGCTTGAGTGGAAGATACAAAAGCAGCCGGAAGGAAATCCTCCTTCCGGCTGCTTCTCATTCTTCGTCTCTGAGTTTTATTTACACCCCATATACCTTCAGCTTACCGCCACACTTTCCACATTTGAATCTTTCAGGCTGCCGAACTATCTTACTTGCTTTCTGTCGGTACCAACAACGCCCGCATCCACTGCAGACGACCTTATAGTTCTTTTGATAGGTCCTTTTCAATTCTTCAACACCTTTTTCTGCCGAAGTGGTAGTCCTCTTAATCTTGTACTGTGGATAGGCATGGTTAACTTTTTCAGCAAGTAATTTTCATTTTCCCTTATGTCCAGAACACCCATCAACCGTATGTAACAGTTCATGAATGATAGTGGTTTTTGCAGCAACATCTAGTACGTCATCCTGCAGCAGGCGGTGTGAAATACTGATGTCGAATATATCAGTAGAAACCCGTCTGCATTGCCCCCATCTGCATTTAGCTCTGGTATTTATTAGCCAATTCCGAACAGTACGGTACGGAATCCCAATCTCATCGAGATCTTTCTTACACTCTTCTACTAGCTTTTCTAAATCTTTCAATCGCTTTCTCCTTTTCAGATTGGACTGTTTGTCCGATGTAGATTATCCGCCATCCCGCTAATTTTCCTCCATCAAATCATTGAGGTAACCGTAGCCAAGCTCTGTAAGGTCATCTGCTGTCAGACCCATATCATAAAGCCATTGGGTACACTCGCTTTCAGAGCAGCGTCCCTCCAACTCATCATCAATGATACGTTTTAGGATATTTGTGTAGTCCTTACCCATTCTTATTCCTCCTTCTCGCCATCCTTAATATTAGTTCCGGTACAATCGTTATCATGTGTATGGATAAATTAATTCGTATTGCCATAATTTCATTATCTTCGGTAACCACTTCTAACGGATAACCACCGTCACCACGTCCAGAAGATGTAACTACACCTATTGCTTCACCATCTGCATAATAAAGCCCAAATCTCTCATCGGTAGATGTAATGTCACAACACTTTTCATAAAAAACATCTGCTGCCGCTTCGCTATCCTTTTCATACTTTTCGTCCTGCCTATAATACTGATCATCGAATACAGACATCTGTCCGCTGTCTACATCCAAAATAGCATACTCTTTCCAATCAGGTGATTTCTTTTCTTCATGCAGAAAATCTTCATGATAAAGTGCAAGAACATATACTCGTTCTCCCCAACTGTCGATTTCCCCTACAGATACCTCTACATTCCAAAGTCCTGGCTTTACGTTATGCAGTATTTCCATACACCAAATGCTTTTGTCGTAACAGGGGTCTGAAACACAGACGTCTTTTCCCAGCTTAATTCCACCAAGCTGCTGAGTCGGTAACATGACTACATTATCCGCAATTCTCCAATAAACTGGTTTTAATTCTTTCTTTTCAAAAGACACTTCTACATTTACTGTCCTTCCGTATTTACAAACACTTCCCGTTACACTGTACTGAGAAGGGTCATCAGGATCATCACCATAAGTCTTTAGTGTAAAACTCCCTTCCAGATATTTAGATGCATTATCTTGAAAAATTTTCTCCAGTTTTTTCTTCTCATCCACAACGATTTCTCCTTTCGTCAATTCATTTGTACAATGAATATGAAACTAATTTCTACCAATAAAAAATCTCTAGTGATTCAAATTTTTTCCGAATCACTAGAGATTCTAAAACATTCTAAACATAGCTAGTAGTCTCTGTCAAAATATATCCGTTTCTGATCTGCAGAACACATAAAAAAATCCGGAAGCCAGAAATGTTGTTCAAACATTTCAAACTTCCGAAAACTATCTATTTTTACATTTTTCCTTACTCTTCAATCCGTGACATCAATGCGATTGTTTCAACATGATAGGTGGCCGGGAACAAATCAATACAGGCGATTCTTTCCACTCTATACCCTCTCTCTTGGAATATCTCTATATCTCTTGCCAAGCTTGTTGGTTTACAAGCGATATATACCAGTCTATCCACGTTGAAATCTATAATTTTTTCCAGAGCCTTTGGATGTACGCCTTCCCTTGGTGGGTCTAACATAATTAAATCCGGTACTTCGCCAAGCTCGTCAATAACTTTGAGCACATCTCCGGTCCAAAATGTACAGTTATCCAGTTTATTTAATTTTGCGTTTTCTCTGGCTGCCTCTACAGCTTCCTTTACAATTTCGACGCCTACGATGCGTTTAGCCACTGGTGCAAGAATCTGCGCAATCGTCCCTGTACCACTGTACAAATCAAATATAACCTTATCTTTCGTATCCCCGATGTAATCTCTGGCTTTTTTGTAAAGAATTTCTGCACCAAGAGAATTTGTCTGAAAAAAAGAAAAAGGAGTTATCTTAAACTTCAATCCCAACAATTCCTCATAAAAATAATCCTGTCCAAACAAAACCCGGGTTCCTTCGTCTATTACCGTATCGGCAATATTGTCATTAACCGTATGAAGAATTCCTACGATTTTTCCGTCCAACGGCAACTTCAGAAGCTGGTCTCTCCAACCCTTTAGCATTCTTTCTATGTCCTCATTGGAAATCAGATTGTCTGTATCATTACCGGAAGCAGTAATTAGGTCAATCAGAATTTCTCCTGTCTTAGCAGCCTTGCGAACCAGAAGATGACGAAAAAAACCAGTATGCCGCATTCTGTGGTAATAAGACATACCGCTGTCTGTTGCCGCTTTCAATGTCCACTTCAAAATCTGTCTATAATCTGCATCTACAATCTGGCAATTCAGAGCGCTTACAACATCATGAAAGCTGCCACGTTTATGCATACCTAAAGACATTGGACCATCCTTCACTTCATCGCCGAACGTGAATTCCATCTTGTTGCGATACCCATTGATCACTGGACTCGGAGTAATGCCTTCCCAAATATAATCACCGCATACAGCTTGATCCATCATTTCCTTTACCTGTGCGGCTTTTATTTGGAGCTGCTGCTCATATGACAGGTTCTGATAGGTGCAGCCTCCGCAAAGGCCAAAATGCGGACAGGAAGGAATGATTTCTTCTGGCGCTTTTTCCGTAACTTCCAGAAGTCTTCCTTCGGCCTGACCCTTACGGACCTTATTGACAGCTACACGTATTTTTTGTCCAGGAACGACATTCTTAACCAGAACGCTTTTTTCTTCACCTGGAATCGCGGTAACCCCTTTATTGGGAAATTTCACTCTTTTGACGGTTCCTTCTACTATCTGCCCTTTTTTCATGGTTGCTCCTTCTATAAGAATACGAAAAATACTTGCCCTCGTATTCTTTTTCAAATTGACATCGATTCTCTTCCAAAGGGCATCCACGATATTAACCTAAACAAATCGCCGAAACTGCCTCCCAACTTTTGTTACCTCTCTGGAAGCCCCGGTGACAGGAAAGCCTTCGCAATATATAAATAAGAGCGAAGACTTCTCTGCATAATAAGCTTTCTGCAGCTATATTTCCACCTTATCAAATTGAAGCATATCAGCAATGAATAATATGCATTTGTATCCAAAAAGCAGAAATTAGCTCTTCACAGATAAAACTGTGCACACATCATTCCTTCCCGGTAAAACCGCTGTAATGCGAACTATAATCGAAATTCAGAAACCCGCGTAATTACTGGCCGCTTCCGATTTCTTAATCATTATAACTCAAAGCCCTTCCAATCCTGTGAGCTGCCCGGCAAAAAACAGGTCGGGCCGTGTTTTCATGGAAAAATCCCGGCGCAGCAGCCTTGGAGAATCGATAAAGGTATTCCGGTGCATGACTCCGTATCGGACGAATTCAGCATTTTTCAGGGCCGGAATCATGGAAAATACCCGCTTCTGCTCCGGAAATTTTAGGTTTGTCTGGAAGCCCACCAAATTATACAGGGACTTTTCCCGGTTCTCCTGCCGCAGCTGCACCACTGCCCAAGGACGATGGCCGGTTCTGGGATCCCTCAGACCCACCGGCTTTAGCGGGCCGAACCGCAAGGTATCCGCTCCCCGCTGGGCCATCA
>OGQB01001785.1_pt1 | contig 17313 bp, 12 predicted proteins | sample 1553071 | NCBI WGS metagenome assembly OGQB01 (sample SAMEA2580284, study PRJEB22360) | human gut metagenome | biome: human gut; feature: human-associated habitat; material: faeces | place: Denmark | collected 2008/2010
ACTGGACAGTTTTTTTCACAGACCCGCTCAAGGGCAGGCGGCAGCAGAAGCTTCTGCTGCCACACATATATCTCATTTTACGCGCGATGACTTTCCAGATATACCAGCAGCACCGATACATCCGCCGGAGATACCCCTGCGATACGGGAGGCCTGGCCGATGCTTACCGGGCGGTACAGTTTTAATTTCTGTACGGCTTCGATACGCAGACTCTTGACCTGATCATAATCCATATCTTCCGGGATCTTTTTGCTTTCCAGTTTTTTGAACTGTTCCACCTGTTTTAACTGACGGGTGATATATCCATCATACTTGATGTTGATATTGACCTGTTCCCGGATGTCATAGCGGAGTTCCGGACGGTTTTTATCGATTGGTGCCAGCACTTCGTAGTTCAGTTCCGGACGGCGGATCAGTTCACCCAGAGTGGATCCTGAAGTCAGCGGTGTACTTCCATACTGTTCAAGGAGTTCCTGAACCGGTCTCGATGCTCCTACATTTACGTGTTCCACCCGTTCGATTTCTTCTTTGATCAGCTGTTCTTTCTTCAGGATATCCTGATACTGTTCTTTGCTGATCAGTCCGACACGGTAGCCTTTTTCCCGGAGTCTGAGATCTGCATTGTCCTGGCGAAGCAGCAGACGATACTCGGCGCGGCTTGTCATCATACGATATGGCTCATGGTTTTCTTTCGTTACCAGATCGTCGATCAGAACGCCGATATACGCCTCGGAACGGTCGAGTACCAGCAGTTCCTCACCCTTGACTTTCAGTGCCGCGTTGATACCCGCGATCAGCCCCTGTGCGGCTGCCTCCTCGTATCCTGAACTTCCGTTAAACTGTCCGCCGCTGAACAGGTTTTTGATATTTTTAAATTCCAGTGTCGGCATCAGCTGTCTCGGGTTGATGCAGTCATACTCGATCGCGTAAGCATTTCTCACGATTTTCGCATGTTCAAGTCCCGGTACGGAGCGGTACATGTCATACTGGACATCCTCCGGCAGAGAACTTGACATACCGCCAACATACATTTCATTTGTGTTCAGCCCTTCCGGTTCGATAAATACCTGATGTCTGGATTTATCTGCAAATCTGACCACTTTATCTTCGATGGACGGACAATATCGTGGACCGGTTCCTTCGATCATACCGGAATATAGCGGAGATCGATCCAGATTTTCCCGGATGATCTCATGAGTTTTCTCATTGGTATAGGTCAGCCAACAGGATACCTGATCGATCTGAACGCTTTCCGGATCAGTGGAGAAAGAAAACGGAACAACTCTCTCATCCCCTTTCTGCTCTTCCATCTTCGAAAAATCGATCGACCGTTTGTCGATACGCGCCGGTGTTCCGGTCTTGAAACGGAACATTTCCACACCGTTCGCCTTCAGGGAATCTGTCAGATAATTGGCCGCCTGCAGTCCGTTCGGACCGGTATAATTACTTACATCTCCATAGATGCATCTCGCCTTCAGATACGTTCCGGTACACAGAACAACTGCCTTTGCATAATACGTTGCGCCGGAATATGTTTTTACTCCCTTAATCGTACCATCTTCTACAATCAGTTCCGTCACTTCCGCCTGTTTGATCGTCAGATGTGGTGTATTCTCCAGTACCTGACGCATGGTATTGCTGTAATTTTTCTTATCCGCCTGGGCACGCAGGGAATGGACTGCAGGTCCTTTGGATTTGTTTAACATCTTGGACTGGATAAAGGTCTTATCGATGACTTTTCCCATCTCTCCGCCCAGCGCATCGATCTCTTTTACCAGATGCCCCTTGGAACTTCCTCCGATATTCGGGTTACACGGCATCATCGCGATGCTGTCCACACTGACGGTAAATACCATAGTTTCAAGCCCCAGTCTGGCTGCTGCCAGTGATGCCTCGCAGCCGGCGTGTCCGGCTCCGATAACGGCGACATCTATATATTCCACCAGTTTGTTCATTTCTTTCTCCTTCTGCCACTCTTACTTGCCGGTACAGAACTTGCTGAAGATCTCATTGACCAGATCCTCACCCACTGACTCTCCCACAATCCTTCCCAACGCTTCATATGCGTTCATCAGATCGATGGAAAAGAAATCTTCCGGCATCTCCATGGCAATGCTTTTTTCCACCATTGTAAGACTCTGATATGCTTCCTCGAGCGCTGTCTTATGGCGGACATTTGTAATATATACTTCATCGTTAAAGGACAATTCTCCTGCAAAAAACATCGATTTGATCTGTTCTTCGAGAAGTTCTACACCCTGCTCCTGTCTTGCGGAGATCGCGAGCACCGGCATATCCGTACGCGCTTCCAGCATCTCTTTTGTCACCACTGGAGTCAGGTCGCTCTTGTTTAACAGAATGATCGCTTTTTTATCCCGGAGAATCTCCAGAATTTCCTCATCATTTTCATCTAACGGAATGGAGGAATCCACGACATATAATACCAGATCCGCGTCTTTTGCGTAAGCTCTGGCTCTCTCTACGCCGATTTTTTCCACTACATCTTCCGTTGCCCGGATTCCCGCCGTATCCATCATCCGAAGGGAGATTCCCTGTAAAACGATTGTCTCCTCAAGGACATCTCTCGTCGTTCCGGCGATATCCGTGACGATCGCCTTTTCCTCTCCGACCAGATAATTTAACAGAGAAGATTTTCCCGCGTTCGGTTTTCCCACGATCACGGTCCGGATACCTTCCCGTATCATCTTTCCTTCGTCAAAAGAGTCCGCCAGACGACGGATCTTCTTCTTTTCCTCTTCTACCGTCTGCGCGAGTTTTTCGCTGTACCCGTCCAGACTGATATGTTCCGGATCATCCAGCGCCGATTCAATATACGCGATATGATACAGGATACTGCTTCGGATCTCTTTGATGGACGTTAAGACAGAGCCTTTCAGCTGGCTTAACGAGCTTTTCAGTGCGTATTCATTCTTCGCCTGGATCACATCGATCACCGCCTCTGCCTGAGACAGATCGATCCTTCCGTTTAAGAAGGCACGCTTGGTAAATTCTCCCGGTTCCGCCGGTCTTGCACCCGCATGGATCACGGCTTCGAGTACCTTTTTCATGGCAAGAACGCCGCCGTGGCAGTCGATCTCCACCGTATCTTCTCCGGTATAACTTCTCGGTCCTTTCATGATCATCACCAGAACTTCATCGATCATGGTATCGTTGTCATAGATAAATCCGTAATGGATCGTATGGCTTTCGGCTTCTTTTATCTTCTTTTTTCCGCCTTTTGAGCGGTATACTTTGCTGATGATCTCCATGCTATCGTCACCGCTGATACGGATAATGCCGATTCCTGAAGCACTCATCGCTGTGGCAATTGCCGCAATCGTATCTCCTGTCATCTCTGTCCTACTCCTTTCAGAGCATTATATTCTTCTTAAAGCAGGAAAAGATGCTACTCACACCCTGTGAAATAACATCTTTTCCATTCAACAACTTATTTACCTTTATAAACAACTACTACATGACGGTAAGGTTCATTGCCCTCACTGTATGTTTCCACGTACTTGTTTCCCTGCAGTGCAGAATGGATGATTCTTCTCTCATAAGGATTCATTGGTTCTAACACTACCGGCTTTCTTGTTTTACGCACTTTGAAAGCAATGTTCTTTGCCAGGTTTTCCAGCGTGTCTTTTCTGCGGCTTCTGTAGTTTTCTGTGTCTACTTTCACTCTGACATAGTCCTGCTGCTCTTTGTTAACAACCAGGCTGGTCAGATACTGCAGAGAATCCAGTGTCTGTCCTCTCTTACCGATCAGAATACCCATATCCTCTCCGGCAAAATCAATTTCCAGGCAGTCGGCGGTCTTATCATAGTTCATGGTAATCTCCACCGGAAGTTCCATTGCACCAAATACGCCGGTCAGAAATTTTTCTGCATCCTGTTTCATCTGCTGTACCTGTTCTTCGGTACGGACAACCGGTTTTCTCGGTTCCGGCTTCGGCTGCGCTTCTTTTGCCACCGGTTTTACTTCCTTATTTTCTGTCTGCGGTTTGGCAGCAGTCTCTTTTTTCGGCTCTCTTACCGGTTTGGCTTCTTTTTTTACTTCTTTTTTGAATTCTTTTTTGGGTTCTTTCTTTTCTTCCTTAACAGGGGTTTTCTTTTCCTTTTTCTCTTCTTTTGCCAGCTCTTTTAAGATGTCGAATTCTTCTTCCTGCACCTTTTTACGAACTTTGATCACGGCAGGTTTGCTGCCGATAAATCCCAAGAAACCGGAAGTACCCTCCTGGACAACCTGAATCTCTAAGTTATCACTGGAAGTTTCAAACTCCAGACAAGCCTTTGTGATGGCTTCATCGACGGTTTTCGCAGTAATCTCTTTGAATTCCATAGCCCTTTCTCCCCCTATTTCTTCTTTGTGTTCTTTTCATCAAACTGTTTTACCATGTTTGCCTTGGCAGCAAGGCTGCCCGGTTTTACATTGGCGTTATTATAATATTCCGTTGCTTTCTTTCTCTGTGCAGCTTTTTCTTCCTGACTCAGACCGGATGTTTTATCAGGTGCCTGAATGTTTCTTGCATTCATTCTTGCCTGCTGGTTGATCTGCTGTGCAGACACACCTCTTTTTTCCATCTTTTTCTTCATCTTTTCCTGATTCCGGCGAACCAGGTCTTCCATATCCATCTGCTCCATCTTACGGTTGATCACCAGCTGCTGGATACAACGGATCACAGCACCGATTACCCAGTAAATACCGATACCTACCGGGAAAGAGAAACAGAATACGGCAGACATGATCGGCATGAACGTATTCATGCTCTTCATAGAAGCTTCCATTGCACTCGGTTCACTGTTCGGAGCCTGCTTTGGCTGCGGCATCAGTTTGTAGTTCATCCACTGTGTCAGCCATGCAAGGATCGGAACCATGGCAGCGGAAAATACCAGAAGGTATCCTGCTGCTCCGCCCTGTGCCATACCGCTTTTGATAATAGCCAGCGGGGTATCTGAGATATTCAGGTTCAGGAACGTATTCATATGGCTGGTCTGCTGCGCTACTTTATCGAACAGATCGGAAAATCCGCTGAAATCGCTGATTTGTGAGAATTTTTCCATCTGTGACGGGGACAGTTTGTACAGAAAATCAATCGTTGTTGTCTTGGTAAATTCTGTATTGGCTGAGATTCCGGTCATTGTGATCTTGTTGTCGGTTAAGAACTGGCTGATGATACTGCCAAATCCATCGACAGACATGATCTTTGCGGTCAGTCCGGTAAATACGTTTCTTACTCCGGAGATATATCCAGGAATGTGATAGATTACCTGGTACAAAGCCAGCAGAACCGGCATCTGAACCAACAGCTGTACGCAGCTTCCTGTTGGAGATACACCATATTTCTGATATACAGCACTGATCTCCTCATTCTGCTTCATCATAGAATCCTGGTCTTTTTTACCATTATATTTCTTCTGGATCTTCTGGATCTCAGGCTGCATAACAGCATTTAACTTGGAAAATTTCTGCTGTTTGATCTGCAACGGAGTCATCAGAAGATATACAACCAGTGTAAATAAAATAATGGACAAACCGATGTTTGTGATCCCGATCAGTTCAAGACCGCTGTATATCACATTGATCATCCATCCCAGAATTTCACTTACCCATCCGATAATAGGCATCGAAACCTTCGTCATTACGATATTCAATTATGTTTCCTCCTTAAATGTAATTCCCATTACATCAATCTACGGAACCGGATCCACTCCGCCTTTGGAGAACGGATTACACCGTAAGATCCTCCATAGCGCTAAAAGAGAGCCCTTAAACGCTCCGTATTTTTCAATTGCCTCCAGTCCGTACTGCGAACAGGACGGAAAATAAGGACACTTGGTACTCTTTAAAGGGGAAATATATTTCTGGTAGAATCTGATTCCTTTAATCAATATTGCTTTCATGTTCTTCCTTTTCTACAAGGTGATGTAACCTGCCAAGGTGTAGGAATGCACTCTCAATCTCACGAAACGTTCTCTCTTTTGCACTCACGCGGGCTACCACAACAATATCAAACCCTCTACGAAATACATCCTCATGCAGCCGGTAACTTTCTCTTACCAGTCTGCAGAGCCGGTGGCGCACTACACTGTTGCCCACTTTTTTACTGACGGAGATTCCGATTCTGTTTTTCCCCAGCTGATTCTCTCTTGCATACATGACTAAATATTTATTTACATAAGATGTTCCTGTTTTATATACCAGCTGAAAATCTCTGTTCTTTTTTAAGCTCTCTGCATCTTTATATTTCATAGAAATTCCTTACCTTTAAAGAAAATTTTTTTAAATCTTTTAGATAGAAGAAAAGACCACAATGTATGCGGTCTTATGTCTTATGCTGATAAGCTTTTTCTTCCTTTTAATCTTCTGGCAGCCAGTACTTTTCTGCCACCTTTTGTACTCATTCTTGCTCTGAATCCGTGAACTTTTGCTCTGGATCTCTTTTTCGGCTGAAATGTCATTTTCATATCTAAGGCACCTCCTTTAATATCCATTATTCGGTTATGATCGTCTTTTCATGTATGTCAGAAAACATCGTTTCAATTATATTCATAAATAAATGCTACGTCAAGTAAAATCGCCGTTTTTTCCTGATTTTTTTCAATTTATCGCTAAAACAAGTATCTCCTGCTCCTGCTGTTCCCACAGATAATACTGCCCTGGATAGAACACTGCTGATTCCCATATTCGGTTACACACATCTTTACACCGACTGTACACATGGTTTACGTAAGTTATCCACCCGATGTGGATAACTTGTGGATAACTACTGTATTTGATGTGTATACATTTTGGACAATTCCCATAATTCCCTGTTTTTCTGTCTTTTTCTATGTGCATAACTTCTGCTGCCTTTTTATTTATCCACGGGATAAGTATTTGTCCTTTGTTTTTTTATCGACTTATCCACATTTAGTCGTTGCTAAAATCCACATTTTATTATAAGATATGGTAGAGAAAGTAGCTCGTTCTATCAGCTGCCTTGCACTTATGGAGGAAATCATGAACATTATTTACGAAAAATGGGACGAAATATTGGAAACAGTAAAGACAGAACACGAATTATCAGATGTCTCTTTTAAAACCTGGTTAAAACCGCTGACGATTCACAGTATCGATGACCAGATGGTTACCATACTGGTTCCTTCTCAGCAGGTTGGACTTAACTATATCAGCAAAAAGTACGCCCTCCCACTGAAAGTTGCTATTTCAGAACTGACCGGGTCCGACTACGACATTAAGTTCGTCCTGCCGGAAGATATACAAAATGTAGAAAAAGACGTCCCTGTTTCTACTAATTATAATACCAGCATGGAAATGGCAAACCTGAATCCAAAATACACCTTCGATACCTTTGTCGTCGGAAGCAACAACAAATTTGCCCATGCTGCATCCCTGGCCGTGGCAGAATCTCCGGGAGAAATCTACAATCCTCTCTTTTTATATGGAGGTGTTGGTCTTGGAAAGACTCATCTGATGCATTCCGTTGCACACTTTATATTAGAAAGAAATCCTTCCACCAAGATTCTGTATACCACCAGTGAGGAATTCACAAATGAACTGATCGAAGCAATCCGAAACGGTAACAATACCGCAATGACAAAATTCCGTGAAAAGTACCGAAACATCGATGTTTTACTGATCGATGATATCCAGTTCATCATCGGAAAAGAATCTACACAGGAAGAATTTTTCCATACCTTTAATGCTCTGCACAGTGCTAAAAAACAGATCATTATCTCCAGTGATAAACCACCAAAAGATATGGAAATTCTCGAAGATCGTATCCGTTCTCGTTTTGAATGGGGACTGTTGGCTGATATTTCTTCTCCTGACTACGAGACCCGTGTTGCGATTCTCCGGAAAAAAGAAGAAATGGACGGTTACAACTTAGATGATTCCATTATTGAATATATTGCCAAGAACATTAAGTCCAATATTCGTGAACTGGAAGGATCTTTAAATAAAATTATCGCTTATGCAAACCTGGAAAAACGGGAAGTTACGATGGAGCTGGCCGAAACCGTACTGAAAGATATCATCTCTCCAAATGATAAGAAGATCATCACTCCGGAATATATCATCAATACTGTGGCCGAACATTATGACATCACACCGGAGGATATTATTGGTACAAAAAGAAACAGTAAAGTCGTCTATCCTCGGCAAATTGCCATGTATCTTTGCCGTGAGCTGGCCAATATTCCGCTGAAATCCATCGGTCAGTGTATGGGAAATCGTGATCATACAACTATCATGCACGGTTGCGACAAAATCGAACAGGAATTACAGAATTCACAGACAACTCAAAAAGCAATTGAAATTCTGAAGAAAAAACTTCAGCCGGGAAATTAAATGCCCTTCCTAGAAAGTATGAGTTATCCACATTCTGTTTGTGAATTCCCTGTGTATGTTGTGTGGACAAAGTAATCGGGCTTCGGGCATCCACAAATCATACACAGGTATCTTCTACAGGATGCACACAGTTATCCAATGGAAAATTCCTTATATTTTCGGGGCTGATATTACTTTTACACATTTTCACAGCCCCTACTACGAATACTACGAATTTCTTATTATTTTTTTATACATGAGCCCTCGGGTTCAGGGAAGGAAGTTATTCACATTATGAAATTAATCTGTGCCAAAAACGAATTATTAAAGAGCGTCAACATTTCACTGAAGGCTGTTTCTTCTAAAACAACCATGCCCATTCTAGAATGTATTCTGATAGATGCTTCTGCAACGGAAATCACTTTTACCTCTAATGATATGGAACTGGGTATTGAAACAAAAGTGAAAGGTATCATTGAAGAAAAAGGTATTGTTGCTCTTGATGCAAAACTTTTTTCTGATATTATCCGTAAACTTCCGGACAGTGATGTCTGCATTCAAACAGATACTAACCTGAATACAACAATTACCTGTGAAAAAGCAAAATTCACAATTCCAGGAAAATCTGGAGATGATTTCGCTTATCTGCCAGTCATTGAACGTAGTGAAGGTATTGAAATCTCGCAATTTACATTAAAAGAGGTGATTCGTCAGACAATATTTTCAATTGCAGCAAATGAAAATAACAAACTAATGACCGGCGAACTCTTTGAAATGAAAGAAAATATCTTGAAAGTAGTTTCACTGGACGGTCACCGGATCGCTATTCGGAAAATTGAATTGAAAGATAATTACCCTTCAAGAAAGGTTGTCGTTCCTGGAAAGACATTAAATGAAATCAGCAAGATCCTTTCGGGTGAAGTAGAAGATCAGGTAAAGATTTTCTTTACAGACAATCATATTGTTTTTGAATTTGATGATACAGTAGTTGTTTCCAGACTGATCGAAGGAGAATATTTCCGGATCGATCAGATGCTTTCCAGCGATTATGAGACAAAAGTGAAGATTAATAAACGGGAATTCCTCGATTGTATCGACCGTGCCACACTTTTTGTAAAAGAAGGTGACAAAAAACCGATCATTATTACGATCGATGATACCGGTATGCAGCTGAACATCAATTCCCAGATGGGTTCCATGAATGAAGAAATCGATATCGATAAAGAAGGAAAAGATATTATGATCGGATTCAATCCGAAGTTTCTAATCGACGCGCTGAAAGTGATCGATGATGAAGAAATTTCTATTTATCTGGTCAATCCAAAGGCTCCTTGTTTCATCAAAAACGAAGAAGAATCCTATATTTATCTGATTCTTCCGGTGAATTTTAATACCGCACGGTAAGAAAGTGAGAAAAAATGGAAATAATTAAACTGAGAGACGAATATATCAAACTCGGGCAGGCGTTGAAAGCTGCGAACCTGGTGGAAGACGGCGTGGAAGCCAAACTGGTGATCCAGGATGGTTTAGTAAAGGTAAACAACCAGGTTGACATAAGACGAGGACGGAAATTATACGACGGAGATGTGGTTTCTTTTGACGGACAGGAACTGCGGATTGAAAAATAAAAAGTATGTACATTGAATCGTTGGAATTGAAAAATTTTCGAAACTATGAGGAACTGTCTATTGTTCTGGACCCGGGGACGAATATCCTTTATGGAGATAATGCTCAGGGGAAGACAAATGTGCTCGAGGCTGTTTATCTTTGCGGAACCACAAAATCTCACAGGGGAAGTAAGGATAAAGAGATGATCCGGTTTGAACAGGACGAGTCACATATCAGGATGATGGTAAAGAAGGATGGTGTATCGCATAAGATCGATATGCATCTGAAAAAAAATAAAGCCAAAGGTATCGCCATCGACGGGATTCCGATCAGGAAAGCAGCAGAACTTTTCGGTATCGTGAATCTTGTGGCATTCTCTCCGGAAGACCTGAATATCATCAAAAACGGGCCTTCCGAGAGGAGAAGATTTATGGATTTGGAACTTTGTCAGTTAAATAAAGTTTACTTACAGGAGCTGACGAGTTATAATAAGGTGTTAAATCAGCGAAATAAGCTGTTAAAAGACATCGGTTTTCAGCCCGGATTGACGGAGACGTTGGATGTGTGGGATATGCAACTGGTTTCTTACGGGAAGAAGATCATTTCTCTGAGAAGACAGTTTATGGAAGAACTGGGAGAGATTATCCGGCAGATCCACAGCAACCTGACCGGGAAGAAAGAAGAGATCCGGCTGTTGTATGAACCGGATGTGGAAGAGAAAGTATTTGAAGAAAAACTGCAGAGTGCGAGAGAAAAAGATCTTCGTTTCCGTGTGACGTCCGTAGGTCCTCACAGAGACGATTTTTGTGTACAGACCAACGGAATCGATATTCGAAAGTATGGTTCTCAGGGGCAGCAGCGTACGGCAGCTCTTTCTTTAAAAATGTCAGAAATCTATCTGGTGGAAAAGGTGACGAAGGATCATCCGGTCCTTCTTCTGGACGATGTGTTGTCGGAGCTTGACAGCAGCAGGCAGAATTATCTGCTGCAGAGCATTCACAATATCCAGACGGTGATCACATGTACCGGTCTGGATGAACTGATCGAGAATAATTTTTCGATTGACAGAGTATTTCGGGTGACCGAAGGAAAAATTGATTTTTAAATAAAAATTTAGGAGGATAAGGATGAGTACAGAATACGGAGCAGATCAAATCCAGATATTGGAAGGTTTGGAAGCGGTCAGAAAAAGACCCGGTATGTACATCGGAAGTACATCGATCCGCGGACTTCATCATCTGGTCTATGAGATTGTAGATAATGCAGTTGATGAGGCATTAGCTGGATTTTGTGATACAGTAAAAGTGTACATCAATGAAGATAATTCTATCACGGTCAGAGATAATGGCCGTGGTATACCTGTAGGAATTAACAAGAAAAAGGGAATTCCAGCAGTCGAAGTCGTGTTTACCATCCTTCATGCAGGAGGAAAGTTCGGTGGTGGAGGATACAAGGTATCCGGTGGATTACACGGAGTAGGTGCATCGGTTGTTAATGCACTGTCCACATGGCTTGAAGTAGATATTTTCCATGAGGGAAAGATTTACCGTCAGAGATATGAACGTGGAAAGGTTATGTATCCGTTAAAGATTGTAGGGGATACAGATAAGAGAGGTACAGAAGTAAGATTTCTTCCTGATCCTACCATTTTCGAAGAGACTGTTTTTGATTTTTCAGTGTTAAAACAGCGTCTTCGTGAGATGGCATTTTTAACAAAGGGATTAAAGATTGTCCTTAAAGATAAGAGACCAGAAGAGAATGTTGCTCTCACATTCCACTATGAAGGTGGAATTCGTGAATATGTAGAATATCTGAATAAGAGTAAGGAAGTACTTTACCCACAGGTTATTTACTGTGAAGGTAAAAAAGGCGATGTAGTTGTAGAAGTTGCGTTACAGCATAATGATTCTTATAACGAAGGTGTTTATAGCTTTGTAAATAATATTACGACACCGGAAGGAGGAACACATTTAGCTGGTTTTAGAAGTGCACTTACAAAGACATTTAATGATTATGCAAGAAAGAATAAGTTATTAAAAGACAGTGAGCAGAATCTTACTGGAGATGATATCAGAGAAGGTTTAGTTGCCATTGTCAGCATTAAGATTCCAGAACCACAGTTTGAAGGACAGACAAAGCAGAAGCTTGGAAACAGTGAAGCGCGAGGTGCTGTTGACAGCGTAGTTAGCGAACAGCTCACTTATTTCCTTGAGCAGAATCCAAATGTTGCAAAGATAATCTGTGAGAAGGCGGTGCTTGCACAAAGAGCCAGAGAGGCCGCAAGAAAGGCAAGGGATTTAACAAGAAGAAAGTCTGCACTTGACGGAATGAGTCTTCCAGGTAAGCTGGCAGATTGTTCTGATAAAGACCCACAGAATTGTGAAATCTACATCGTAGAGGGAGATTCCGCGGGTGGATCTGCAAAGACAGCAAGAAGTCGTGCAACACAGGCGATTCTTCCACTTCGTGGAAAGATTCTTAACGTAGAGAAGTCGAGACTGGATAAGATTCTTGTAAATAATGAGATTCGTGCGATGATTACTGCATTTGGTACGGGAATTCATGAGGATTTTGATATTACAAAACTCAGATATAATAAGATTATTATTATGACTGATGCCGATGTAGATGGTGCACATATTGCCACATTATTATTAACATTCTTATATCGTTTTATGCCTGATCTTATCAAAGAAGGTCATGTATATCTGGCACAGCCGCCACTGTATAAAGTTGAGAAGAACAAGAAGGTGTGGTATGCCTACAGTGATGAAGAATTAAATAAGATACTTACAGATATCGGACGTGACGGTAACAATAAGATTCAGCGATATAAAGGTCTTGGTGAGATGGATGCTTCCCAGCTGTGGGAGACAACTATGGATCCGGAAAAGAGAATTTTGCTGCGTGTAAATATGGATGATGATGCAGCTTCAGAGCTTGATATGACATTTGATACTCTTATGGGTGACCGTGTAGAACCGCGTAGAGAGTTTATCGAAGCGAATGCAAAATATGTACAGAATCTGGATATCTGATAAAAGAAGTTTTTTGACATTTCCATACTCCCGGAATCTCTTAAATATTTGAGATTTCGGGAGTATGTATCATAGTTCAGGAGGACAGTATGGACGATAGTAATATTTTTGATAAAATCCATGAGGTGGATTTGAAAAATACCATGGAGAAATCTTATATAGATTATGCTATGAGTGTAATTGTATCCAGAGCGCTTCCAGATGTAAGAGATGGTCTGAAGCCGGTTCAGAGAAGAATTCTTTATTCTATGATCGAGCTGAACAACGGTCCGGATAAGCCACATAGAAAGTGTGCCCGTATCGTCGGTGATACAATGGGTAAATATCATCCTCATGGTGACAGCTCTATTTATGGAGCGTTAGTTAATCTGGCGCAGGACTGGTCTACCCGTTATCCGTTAGTAGACGGTCATGGTAACTTTGGTTCTGTGGACGGTGACGGCGCAGCTGCCATGCGTTATACAGAGGCAAGATTATCTAAGATCTCCATGGAGATGACAGCAGACATTTACAAGGATACGGTTGATTTTGTACCGAACTTTGATGAGACAGAGAAAGAGCCAAGCATTCTCCCATCGAGATTTCCAAATCTCCTTGTAAACGGGGCACAGGGTATCGCGGTTGGTATGGCAACCAATATCCCTCCACATAACTTAAGAGAAACAATTGATGGTGTGGTAAAGATCATTGATAATCAGGTGGAGGAAGACAGAGATACCGAGATTGATGAGCTTTTAGAGATTGTAAAAGGTCCGGACTTCCCAACAGGAGCGGCTATTCTTGGACGTAAGGGAATCGACCAGGCATATCGTACCGGAAGAGGTAAGATTAAAGTACGTGCCGTAACAAATATTGAGCCAATGAAGAATGGAAAGCAGAGAATTATCGTAACAGAACTTCCATACATGGTAAATAAGGCACGTTTAATTGAGAAAATTGCTGATTTAGTAAAGGAAAAGAGAATTGACGGAATCACAGAATTACGTGATGAATCAGACAGAAGCGGTATGCGGATCTGTATCGAGACACGTAAAGATGTGAATGCCAATGTTTTATTAAAGCAGTTATTTAAACATACACAGCTTCAGGATACTTTTGGTGTTATCATGCTTGCGCTTGTAGATAACCAGCCAAAGGTTCTTAACTTAAAAGAAATGCTTGTTCATTATCTGAATCACCAGAAAGATGTTGTAACAAGACGAACAAAATACGAGCTGAACAAGGCAAAAGAGAGAGCGCACATTTTAGAAGGTCTTTTAAAGGCTTTAGATTACATTGATGAAGTTATCGAGATTATCCGTGCTTCTAAGAACGTAGCAGAGGCAAGAGATAACTTAATCAAGCGTTTTGAATTCTCTCAGGCACAGGCACAGGCGATTGTAGATATGCGTCTGCGTGCGCTTACCGGTTTAGAGAGAGAGAAGCTTCAGAACGAGTATGATGAACTTGAGAAAAAGATTGCAGAGTTAGAAGCCATTTTAGCAGATGAAAAGGTTCTCTTAGGTGTAATCCGCGAGGAAATCCTTCTCATTCGCGACAAATATGGTGATGACAGAAGAACTTCTATCGAAATGGATATGGAAGATTTAAGTGATGAAGCGTTAATCCCTAGAAAAGATGCGATTATCACTTTCTCCAAACTTGGATATATCAAGCGCATGACACCGGATAACTTCCACAGTCAGAATCGTGGTGGTAAGGGAATCAAAGGTATGAATGTGATCGATGAAGACCATATCGAAGATTTATTCATGACAAGCACTCATAACTACATCATGTTCTTTACAAATAAGGGACGTGTATATCGCTTAAAGGGATATGAGATTCCGGAATCCAGCAGAACAGCAAGAGGAGTGAATATCATCAATCTTCTTCAGCTCCAGCCAGAAGAGAAGATCACAGCGATTATTCCATTATCAGAAGATGGAAAGCAGCATTATCTTGTTATGGCTACGAGAAATGGTATTGTAAAGAAGACAGGATTTGATGAGTATAAGAACGTCCGTAAAAATGGTCTGGCTGCGATTTCCTTACGAGAAGGCGATGAGCTTATTGAAGTAAAACAGACCGATGAGAACGAAGACATTTTCCTCGTATCAAGAGAAGGTCAGTGTATCCGCTTTAAGCTTCAGGATGTACGAGAAACCGGACGAGTTTCTATGGGTGTTATCGGAATGAATCTTGGAGATACAGATGAAGTAGTCGGTATGCAGATTCATTCTGAAGGAGATGATTTACTCATCGTATCTGAAAAAGGTATGGGTAAACGTACTCCACTTGATGAATTTACCGTACAGCATCGTGGCGGAAAGGGTCTTAGATGTTATAAGATTACGGAGAAGACCGGCTATGTTATCGGAGTGAAGACGATTAAGCCAGAAGAAGAGATTATGCTTATTACGACAGAGGGAATTGTGATTCGAATGAAGAGTGATTCTATTTCTGTTATTGGTCGAAATACTTCTGGTGTTAAGCTGATTAATATTGATGCAGACAGCGATATTAAAGTTGCCAGTGTTGCAAAGGTAAGATTCCAGGAAGAGGATGAGTCTGAAGATATGGAAGAAGATACATCTGAAGTATCTGAAGAGACTGTATCAGATGAGAATGAAGCCATAGAAAATGAAACAGCACCAGAAGAAGTTTAAATTTTTCATACAGGGTAATAAAAGTCAGTAAGCAGGGAGAAAGATTACCAGCTCTTATTGACTAAGGATTGCCCCAGACTAATCCACAGATGTATTTGATTATTTTGATTTTATTTCAATAATTTATCATCTGTGGATTAAACGGATAAAGAGGTATAAAGATGCGAGTAATTAACGTAGAGGAAATTTCTAAGAATATTAAAGAAATGTGTATCGAGGCCAATTACTATCTTTCAGATGACATGAAGAATGCTTTATACAAAGCGGCAGAACAGGAAGAGAACCCTCTTGGCTGCCAGATTCTTAATCAGCTAAAAGAGAATCTTGATATTGCAGGAGTAGAGCAGATTCCAATCTGTCAAGATACAGGGATGGCAGTTGTATTTGCAGAGGTAGGCCAGGATGTACATATTGAGGGCGGTTCTCTTACGGATGCCATCAATAAAGGGGTACATGATGGATATGTAGAAGGATATCTTCGCAAATCTGTAGTAAATGACCCATTTATCAGAGAAAATACAAAAGATAATACTCCTGCTGTTATTCATTACAGCATTGTTCCAGGAGAGAATATTAAGCTTACTGTAGCACCAAAGGGCTTCGGAAGTGAAAATATGAGCCGTGTATTTATGCTTAAACCGGCAGATGGTATGGAAGGTGCAGTGAATGCGATTGTATCCGCTGTACGGGAAGCAGGACCAAATGCCTGTCCTCCAGTTGTTGTCGGTGTTGGTATTGGCGGTACATTTGAAAAGGCTGCTCTTATGGCAAAGCAGGCACTTACAAGACCTGTGGGTACTCATTCCGAGTTTCCTTCTATTAAAGCAATGGAAGAAGAGGTTCTTGAAAAGGTAAATAATCTTGGAATTGGAGCAGCAGGACTTGGTGGAACTGTTACAGCACTTGCTGTCAACATTAATACATATCCTACGCATATTGCAGGACTTCCGGTTGCCGTAAATATGTGCTGTCATGTAAATCGTCATGCAGTAAGGACTTTATAAGGGGAGGATACAGTTATGAATAAAACAATTCAGGTTCCACTTTCTGAAGAAGATATTAATACTTTAAAGGCAGGGGACTATGTATACCTGTCTGGAATTATTTATACTGCCAGAGATGCAGCACATAAAAGAATGTATGAAAGTATGCATAAAGGGGAATCTTTACCTATAGAACTAAATGGCAATGTTTTATATTACCTTGGGCCAAGTCCGGCAAGAGAGGGACAGGTTATTGGTTCTGCAGGGCCTACTACAAGCAGTCGTATGGATAAGTATACCCCTGAGATGCTTGATAAAGGATTAAAAGGCATGGTAGGTAAAGGAAAGCGTTCTCCTGAAGTTATAGAAGCAATGAAGAGAAATGGTGCAGTATACTTTGCCGCAGTAGGTGGAGCGGGTGCATTATTATCTAAATGTATTAAGAAGGCAGAAGTAATTGCTTACGATGATCTTGGCACAGAGGCAATCCGTAAGTTAGAGATTGAAAATCTACCTGTTATTGTAGTTATTGATAAAGATGGAAACAACCTTTATGAGACTGCAAAAGAAAAATGGAAAAAATAATTAAAAAAAGGCTTGACTTTTGTCAGCCTTTTTGCTAATATAATAAAGCGTTGTGCATCAGTGTGCAACGGAATTGAATATTTTCATTTATTTAGGCATTATGGAGAAGTACTCAA
>OGQB01001799.1_pt1 | contig 17176 bp, 14 predicted proteins | sample 1553071 | NCBI WGS metagenome assembly OGQB01 (sample SAMEA2580284, study PRJEB22360) | human gut metagenome | biome: human gut; feature: human-associated habitat; material: faeces | place: Denmark | collected 2008/2010
AGTTCACGATTTTATGCGCCCATTCCGCAAAGGGGCAGGAAGCTATGATCTGATCATTCCGAAATTCCAGAAATTTGCGGAATCCAGAAATCAGGACAAGTATTATGTGCGTGGTACATTTACACATCATAATCTCGATTTTTCAAAAGATGTTCTGCACCTTGCAGATCTTGGTTTCAAACAGATTTCTGTTGAACCGGTAGTTGCAGCTGATACAGAGGAATATGCAATCAGAGAAGAGGATATTCCTCAGATCATGGAAGAATACGATGCACTGGCAAAAGAAATGATCGCCAGAGAAAAAGCCGGAAAAGGTTTCAACTTCTTCCACTTTATGATTGACCTGACCGGTGGACCTTGTGTCTACAAACGTCTCTCAGGATGTGGTTCAGGAACCGAGTATCTTGCAGTAACTCCTTGGGGTGATTTTTATCCGTGTCATCAGTTTGTTGGTGAAGAGCAGTTCCTTATGGGAAATGTGGATGAGGGAATCACACATCCGGAGATCCGTGATAAGTTTGGTAAATGTAATGTTTACACAAAAGAAGCTTGTAAAGACTGCTTCGCAAGATTTTACTGCAGTGGTGGCTGTGCTGCCAATGCTTATCATTTTCAGAAAGATATAAATGGCAATTATGGTATCGGATGCGAACTTCAGCGTAAGAGAGTGGAGTGCGCAATCATGATAAAGGCCGCATTAGCGGAATAAAATAATGCAAGAAGGGAAAGAACAATGAAGAAAAGCAAAGGAATTGTTGTGCTGCTTCTGACCGCCATTATCACAGTCTTTCTGTGTTACACGGCCGGGATTGGCCTCGGACCAACAGGTACCGGTTCTGCAAAAAACATTAAGACCGGCCTGGACCTGTCTGGTGGTGTAAGTATCACCTATCAGGCAAAAGACAGCAACCCAAGTGCAGAAGACATGTCAGATACTGTTTATAAACTCCAGAAGCGTGTTGAACAGTACAGTACAGAAGCACAGGTGTACAAAGAAGGAAGCGACCGTATCGCTGTAGAGATTCCTGGTGTTACAGATGCAGATGCGATTCTGAATGACCTTGGAAAACCGGGTTCTCTGTGTTTTATCACAATGACAGATGATGACGGTAATGCAAACTTCTCCAGTACAGGAAGCGGTTATGTACTGGCAAGAAGTCTGGACGAGATTCGTGAATCCGGATCCGTCGTTCTGGAAGGTACAGATGTAAAAGATGCCCAGGGTGGTGCATTCCAGTCTGACAAAAACAGCTCCAGAGAGTATGCAGTCAGCCTGACACTTACAGATGAAGGTAAGACAAAATTTGCAGATGCTACAGAAGCAAACGTAGGAAAACAGATTGCGATCGTTTATGACAATCAGATCTTAAGCGCACCGAAGGTAAACGAAGCAATCACAGGTGGACAGGCACAGATTACTGGTATGTCCAGTGTGGAAGAAGCACAGAATCTTGCTTCCTATATCCGTATCGGTTCTCTGAGCATCGAACTGGAAGAACTTCGTTCCAGCGTAGTTGCTGCACAGCTTGGTGAAGAAGCAATCTCCACCAGTGTTATGGCTGGTCTGATCGGTCTTGTTATTGTAATCATCTTCATGATTATTATGTATCGTCTGCCGGGTGTTGTTGCCGGTGTGGCACTGATCCTGTATACAGCGATCGTACTCATTACATTGAATGCATTTGACATCACACTGACTCTTCCGGGTATTGCAGGTATCATTCTTGGTATTGGTATGGCGGTTGATGCGAACGTTATCATTTACGCACGTATTCAGGAAGAAATCGCAGCCGGAAACTCTGTAAGAGCTTCTATTAAATCCGGTTTCTCAAAAGCGTTCAGCGCAATCTTCGATGGAAACATCACAACCCTGATCGCATCTCTCGTGCTGATGTGGCTTGGTTCCGGTACTGTTAAGGGCTTTGCTTATACACTGGCTCTTGGTATCGTAGTTTCCATGTTTACAGCTCTGGTTGTATCACGTTTTGTTATGAATGCTCTTTATGCAGTAGGATTCCATGATGAGAAATTCTACGGTCGTGCAAAACAGCGTAAAGTATTCAATGTTGTTGGAAAACGAAAAGTATTTTTCATTATTTCCATCATTCTGATCTTAAGTGGTCCGGTTGCAATGGCAATCCATCACAACGTAGATGGAACAGCTCTGAACTATGCACTTGACTTCTCAGGTGGTACTGCAACAACTGTAACATTCAACGAAGACATGGATATCAAGCAGATTGACTCTGAAGTAACTCCTGTCGTTGAAGAAGTTACAGGTGATAAGAATGTACAGCCGACTAAAGTTGTAGGAACAAATCAGGTAGTTATCAAGACGCGTACGCTTTCTCAGGAAGAACGTGAGAAACTGGATAATGCACTTGTTGAGAAATTTAATGTAGATGATTCTTTGATCACAACAGAAAGTATTTCTTCTACAGTAAGTTCCGAGATGAGAAGAGATGCAGTTGTTGCCGTGATTGTGGCTACACTCTGCATGCTTGCTTACATCTGGTTCCGTTTCAAAGATATCCGTTTCGCAAGCAGTGCAGTACTTGCCCTGCTGCATGACGTACTGGTTGTATTTGCATTCTATGGAATTTCCAGAATTTCCGTAGGTAATACCTTCATTGCCTGCATGCTTACCATCGTAGGTTATTCCATCAACGCAACGATCGTTATCTTCGACCGTATTCGTGAGAATACGAAGGGAAGCAGATCAAACCTTGAAGAGATCGTTAATGAAAGTATCACACAGACACTTACAAGAAGTATGTACACTTCTTTCACAACTTTCGTAATGGTAGCTGTTTTGTACATCATGGGTGTATCTTCTATACGTGAGTTCGCAGCTCCTCTGATGGTAGGTGTTATCTGTGGAGCTTATTCTTCTGTATGCATCACAGGTGCTCTGTGGCTGGTAATGAAACGCTATTATAAGAAACCTGTTGCACAGGCTGTAGCAGCAAAGAATACTGCAGCTCCTGCAAAACAGAATAATAACAGCCAGGATACAAAATCCGGAAAGAAAAATTCAGATCAGCCGAAAAAGAAAAACCGCAAGAGAGTAGCAGAACGTCTGGCGGCACAGGAAGCAGCGGCAAAAGAAAATGCTTCCAAAGATGAAAATAAGGATGCATAATCCGAAACATAAAAAGTAACAATTAAGTTGCTGTGAATGGAGTGAACAGTAACACATCTCAGATCCCGGGACAGACTGCTGCCCCGGGATTTGTGTTTTAATAATGGATAGGTTGATAAACAGAGAGGATCATTATGGAAAAGTGGATGGTATATAATAAGAAAGCAGATTTTCAAAAAATAGGCAGTGAATTTGGAATTGATCCTGTGATAGCGAGATTGATACGAAACCGTGATATACAGGATATGAAAGAGATTCGTTCCTATTTATATGGAACACTTGCGGAAATCCCATCCCCATGGAAGATGAAGGATATGGAACGTGCAGTGCAGATCCTTCAGAAAAAAATTACGCAGAAAAAAAAGATCCGAATCATCGGAGATTATGATATAGATGGCGTGACAGCTACCTGCATTTTGTTGAAAGGTCTGAAACGACTTAATGCAAATGTGGATACTTACATTCCGGACAGAGTAAAAGACGGATATGGAATGCATGAGCAGCTGATCGATAAAGCACTGGAAGATGGAATTGATACGATACTGACCTGCGATAATGGGATTGCAGCTGCGGCTGAAATAGAATACGCAAAAAAAGAAGGACTCACTGTGATCGTTACGGATCATCATGATATTCCTTTCCACGATACAGAGGATGGAAGAATCTGGATCATTCCGAAAGCAGATGCAGTGGTGAATCCGAAACAGAATGACTGTCTGTATCCGAATAAAAATATCTGCGGGGCGGTGGTTGCGTGGAAACTGATCTGGGCGTTATATGAAAGATTGGGGATTGACAGTGATGAGATATGGGATTTTCTTGAATTGGCAGCAATTGCAACAGTAGGTGATGTCATGGATCTGCAGGGAGAGAACAGGATCATTGTAAAGGAAGGACTGAAAAAACTTTCTTCTACTTCTTTTGAAGGGCTGAAAGCACTGATTTGTGTGAATAATCTTGAAGGTGCAGAGATTACGGCATATCATGTAGGGTTTGTTATTGGCCCATGTATCAATGCAAGCGGACGGCTTGATACAGCAGCAAGATCTCTGGAACTGCTTCTTGCGGATAATATGGAAGATGCAATGAAGCTTGCGGATGATCTGTATGATCTGAATCAGAGCAGAAAAGCCATGACAGAGCAAGGAAAAGAACAGGCGATTCAGAGCATTGAGGAAAATAATCTCGGTAAGGACCGAGTGTTGGTAGTGTATCTTCCAGACTGTCATGAGAGCCTTGCTGGTATTATTGCAGGACGGATCCGTGAAGCATATAATAAGCCGGTGTTCGTACTGACGAAAGGAGCTGACGGAGTAAAGGGAAGCGGGCGGTCGATCGAGGCATATTCTATGTATGAGGAACTGGTGAAATGCAGTGATCTGCTCACGCAGTTTGGCGGTCATCCGATGGCAGCCGGACTTTCAATGGAGGAAAAAAATGTAGAACTTTTCCGCAGACGTCTGAATGATAACTGTACCCTTACAGAACAGGATCTGATTCCCAAAATTATGATCGATGTGCCAATGCCGATTTCCTATCTTTCCAAAAAACTGACAGAACAGTTAAAGGTGCTGGAACCATTTGGTAAAGGGAACTCGAAACCTTTGTTTGCACAGAAAAATCTTCGGGCAGTGGGGATTCGTGTTTTTGGCAGAAACAGGAATGTGGCAAAGATGCTTCTTATAGATGAAAATGGAATAAAGATGGATGCAGTATATTTTGGAGAAGCACAGGAATTCGTGGATTTTGTACAGGCGCATGATACCATATCTGTTACATATTATCCTGAAATTAATGTTTTTCAGGGAAGAGAAAACCTGCAGGTGGTCATAAAGAATTATTGTTGATTTTGGCACTGAAATAAGGGAAAAGTATGGAGTTTCGTAAAGTTTTCGTAAATACACTGTATGATAATGTAAATTGCACACAAAATTGCACATAATTTCGACAAATATGATATTTCAGCATAAAATTAAACATCTGGTTCGTCAAATTCTACAGCTAAGACTGCAGTTAAGACAGGAGATAATACACCGATTCTTCCATTCGTGATTATTCTTCTGGCGGCAATCGTAGCAATTGTAGTTTTTGTAAAAAAACGTTTCGGAAGCAAAAAGAGCTGATATTTGATCAGAAACAAAAATAAGCAATAAAAAAATCCGTTTCAGGTGATAAGCCTGAGACGGATTTTTTATGTGAGGAAGATTCCAAAAGAAAAAATCATCCAAGTCTTCTGCGGAGCATTTCCGGATTCATTGCGTAGTTGATGGCAGTTTCTTTTGTGATGCGTCCATTTTTGTACAATTCAAAAAGGCTTTGATCCATGGAGCGCATCTGTCCGGGACTGGAAGAAATGACACCGTCGATCTGATGAATTTTATTATCACGGATCATATTCCGGATAGCGGGAGTAAGACGCATAATCTCAAAAACAGGAATATTTTTGCCGTTGACATCCGGAACCAGCTGTTGAGAAATGACAGCCTGAAGCACCATAGAAAGCTGCATAATGATCTGATGCTGCTGGGATGGTTCAAAAACATCTATGATACGGTTGAGCGAATTTGCGGCTCCGAGTGTGTGCAGACTGGAAAGGATGAGATGACCGGTCTCGGCAGCTGTCATGGCAGTCTGAATGGTTTCGTGATCACGCATTTCGCCAAGAAGAATGACATCCGGGCTCTGGCGAAGGGTAGCACGCAGGGAAGTAATATAATTTTCCGTATCAGTGCATATCTCACGCTGGCTTACGATACAACGATCGTGTCGATGCAGGTATTCCAGAGGATCTTCCAGCGTAATGATATGCCCTTCGCGAGAATGGTTGATTCGATCGATAAGGCAGGCCATGGTTGTGGATTTTCCGCTTCCGGCAGATCCGGTTACAAGAACCATGCCTTTTGTCAGATTGGCAATACTCATGACATCCTCGGGAATAGAAAGCTCGGCGGGATCCGGCAGCTGGAAAGCGATAACACGTATGACTGCTGCCAGAGAACCACGCTGTTTGTAAGCATTGATACGAAAACGTGACAGACCTGGAATAGAAAAGGAAAAGTCATCGTCACCGGTATTGTGCAGTCGTGAGATATCACGGTTATTTGCCATCTGATAAATTGCTTCGAGAATTTCACTGGTCTGTTCCGGCATCAGACGGTCACCATAGGTGGAAAGACGTCCATCGGTTTTTATAGAAAGTGGACGTCCTGCAATAATAAAAATATCTGAAGCGTGCAGATCTGCTGCCTTAGAGAGAAATTCCAGAGTTTGTTCTTTATTCATGAGTGCCTCCTTTATAAACAGACTGACTGGTGTCCGGAGTCCAGGAAGCCGTGGTGTCTGTTTTCCATTGTAATATTTGTATCAGAGAATCCCCGGATTTCTCCGGGTATAAAACCTTCAGGCAGACAGTGAGCTGCTGAGTGTCAGAGAGTGATTCGGCGAAAAGCAATGTCTGCTTTTCCTCGTCAAAAGTAAGTTCAGAATAATCTTTGCAAAATTGCCCGACAAGGGCAAGATAATTTTCCTGATCGGTGGCCTGCCGGTAGGCAGCTGTGAGTTCTGTCTGAATCTCATTGATAACTGTGGAAGCCTGACTGCAGGCATTGTAATAATCTTCTGTCTGTTGCATGGAATTACGGGCGGTGCTTAATTCTGAACGGGAATTTCCGAGTGTCAGCAAAGAAAGCACTGCAAGACAAAGCACGGAAAAGATCAGAAACAGAGAGGGAATTCCCGTGGCAGTAAAAAAGCTGTTATGGTCTTTCATGAGCTGGCCTCCTTGTCTGAATTTTCAATAATAGGAAAAACCAGATCAATCGTGTAAATCTGTATATCATTTGTGGCGTGATAGAAAGTAAGGGTTCCCTGTCTGGGGTTCGCTGTTTCGTGTAATGTAAGTTCCATTTTATAGGAAGCCTGTGAATCGGAACAGAGTTGCCAGGAACTGTCATAGTACCATTCGATGAGATTGTCCTGAATCTGTCCATCAGGAAACAGTGAGACAAAGCTTTTTGCGGTTCCGTCACTGTCTTCCAGAATTTCACCGACGGAAGTTGTGAGCGTTTGTATATGACGCCATTCCTGAGCCTGTATATGATTTTTTTTTGCAGCAGCAAAGATACGGATACAGGCAGCGCTGGAAAGTGCCAGAAAAAGCAGAACAAAGATCATTTCCATTAAAAAGAGACTTGTTTTTGAATGTGCGGATATTTTTTTCATGATGCCTCCTTGGAAACGGAATTCTGATGGAGATAAAAAGTTTCTTTGTTTCCTTCAGAATCTTTTAATTCAAAAGAATAAAAACCAGGTCTGCTTTCAGAAATCTGAAAGTCAGAAAGTTGAGCAATCGTTGTTCCGGCAGATGCATTGGCAGAAGAACTGTCTGAAGTAAAGAGTTCTTTCAGATTACCCTGATCAAGATAAATATAAGTGATGTAATCCTGATCATTCAGTGTATCACGAAAACAAAGGGCAGAAAGATTATCCAGTTTGCCGGTGAAAATTCCATTTACTGTGTCATGCTGTCTGAACTTGGTTGTAAGATAGGAAACAGCAGTACCGAGAGTATTTTCTGCATTTGTATTTTTTACAGTCTGCTGATAAATGCGTGCTGAAAAAAGCAGCATGAGCAGAAGAAAAAGAACAAAAATGCCAAAAAGCAGAAGAGAAGCCAGTTCAGCAACTGGATGTCTGGTGATAAGCCTTTTTTTCATTTGGAAGCCCCCTTTCCATGTCCGGCAGTATCGGATAGCAGAATTACACTTATATAAGGAAGCAGGTTGGAACCGTTTGGGGTATATTCGACAACAAAACGAGAGCGGTCATAAGTTATGTGGTAATCATTCAGAATCTGGTCCAGACTTTCTGGATATTGACCATTCATGGCATATGACCGGATAGCACCATTTTCCAGTGCCTGTTCCAGTGCCTGTTGTTCTTTGTGAAGGGTTTCATCGGATGCAAAGCTGACACTGATGAAAAAAATGCTGCTGATCAGAATGAGAAAGCATAAAGGTAGTAACAGACTGAATCCGCGTAAAAATTTTTTTCTGTGGCTGTCAAAGAGTTCCATTTATAGCTCACCTCACAATGTAATATCAGAGAGAATACCCAGAAGCGGCATCATTACAGAAAGCAGAACGAGACCGACAAGCAGGGACAGGATGATGACAATCGTTGGCTCAACGATGGAGATTGCTTCCGAAATCAGATCAACTGCTTTTTCACGATATTTTACGGAAAGCTGATTAAGTGCCTCGTCTGCCGAACCAGATTGAAAACCAACAGAAATCAGTCTTCCCTCCATACCGGTAAAAAGTTTGGAATCTGTCAGTGCCTGATAAAACGGAGTGCCTTCTTCCAGTAAATGACCTGTTTCTTCCAGGCGCTTCAAAATCAGAGGATGTGAAACCATTTCAGCAGACAGCTCAAGACTTGTATCTGGAGTGAGACCGCTTTTCAGCCCGAGAGAAAGTCCCTGTGCAAGACGCCCGTAATCGGCAGCCAGTGGGATATCGCGAAAGACTGGTAAGTGGTAAGCTGCGTTTCTCAGATAAATGTGTCCTTTTTCGCTCAGACTGAGAAAAAGAATCAGACCAACCAAGAGAACTACCAATAGCAGGAAAATACCGGAATAATTGCTGAGAATACTTCCGGCTTTCAGTAATCCAAGAGAAAGTGTGTTCATTTCCATCCCCATCTGCTGAAAGACCTGCTGAAATACAGGAAGTACCTTTACAAGAAGAACGACAATAACGATTCCCATCATTCCAAGCATGATCAGGGGATAGGTAACTGCACTTCGAATCTGTTCGGAAACTTCCTGTTCCTGTTCATAGTGCAGAGCCAGGCTGTTCAGAATTTCGTCCAGGCATCCTGTTTCTTCACCGGTCTTTATATAAGAAACAGAAGAATGGGGAAATCTTCCGGAAGTTTCCATTGCCTGTGTAAGACTTCCGGTTGCTTCCATGGAAGTGAGCAGCGCGGTGATGATTTCACGGTCTGTATCCGTCTGACTTTCATCCTGAAGAATCGCCAAACCTTCTGTTACAGAAATGCCTGAATGAATCAGCATTCCAAGCTGCCCGAAAAAGTTACTGAGCTCCCGGGCTGTTAATGTGTATTTCATAAAAAATCTCCTTTGCCATTAACGTGTGAATTGTACAGTGTAATTGCTTTCGTCTCCAATGTAATCCTGAATAGCTTCTTTGTCATCGCTGTTAGAATCAAAGGTAGGATCCATAAGTGTCCAGGTATCTCCTTTAAAGGATACTGCCTGATTGACCCAGCCTTTGGAGCGTATATATACATCGATCCAGGCATGCTTGATATCTCCGGCATAACCAATCTGAAGTTTGCATGGAATATCACAGCTTCGGAGCATGGCCGTGGTGAGCGCGGCATAATCAAAACAGATGCCGGTGCCTGTTTTCAGGGTTTCATCGACATCGGGAAGATATCCGGTGGTCACAGTATCTGCTTTTTCATAATCATAAGTCAGATTTGACACAACATAATCGTAAATCTGCTGCAATGCATCTACATCAACGGTGTCCTCATCGATCAGGGAGAGCGCAAGCTGGCTGGCTTTGCTGTCCGGTGTAAAGTTTACATATTGATTTGGATAGAGAAAAGGCAGAAAATCATTTTCAAGCTGTACGGTAACTGTTTCGCTGTAAAGAGCTGCATACTGGTCACCCTGTACCTGTTGGTAACCGGTAATTGTGTAATCACCGCTGCCTTCTGTAAAAGTGACGGTTGCGGATTCTCCGGGTGCAATAAAATAAGAATAAAGTACACCAGAAGGAGAAATGATCTGCAAACTGCATGTCAGGTCAGAAGAATCGGACTGGGCAATAAAGTAGCCCTGGCTGATATTGGATACATCCAGTATCATAGGCGATGAGCCAAGAGTTTCTTTTCCGGTGGCTTCAGGAACAAGAACCTGGAGCGGGGAATAGACAGGGGGTTCATCTTTTTTTTGCGAAGAAGATCCGCAGCCTGAAATAAATATTAACAGAAAAGGCAGACACAATAGCATGGCAAGGAGTCGTAAGCGAATGAATCGGTTCATGTGACTGCTCCTTGATAATATGAAATATTTACTTGTGTTTGTTTTGAGTTAAGTATAGCAGAGTAGATGTTTACAGGCAATATTCCTTAAGAGGTTTTTGATTTTTTGAATTATTACAGAAATGTGAAATATACAGGAAAAAATGTTGACATTCACTGAAGAAAAAACTATACTTATAGCATAAAGGCAAACCTGCTGAAAGGCAGGGACGCAAAGCCACGGGTCTAAGGTCGTGAGACTAAGGCAGCCGGTTGCCGCATTAAATTCCGATTTAATGACGTATTATGGACTACAGAAGAGAGAATCTGAATTAACATATGCGGCCGTTTAATTTAATTAAACGGTTTTTTTGTGTGTTAAAATATGAATAACTCTGATGTTCCGGCGACTGGATTGCTGTGAACAATATTGTATTTCATACGTCGATATCTGAAAGGTGTGATAATATGAAAAGAAAAATGAAAATCAAAGAATTCCTTACAAGGAAAAAAGTTGCAGCAGGATGTGTTGCAGCAGCCGCGGTGATTGCCGCAGGAAGTTTTTCGATGGTGATGCAGTCTTCTGACATACCAGAACTTTCCAGTTATACGGATCCGGTGATCGAAACAACAATTACCGGTGATGATACTCCACTGGCATCAAAGCCAAAGGTAACAACGAAGACAAAAAGAAAAACGAAGACAACGAGAAAGAAAGTAAAACTGAAAAAAGCATCGAAGAAGTCATACACCAAAAAACTTCCAAAAAAGAAAAAAACAACTACCAAAACCAGGAAGAGTGGTAAGAAGACTGTGAAGACACAGACAACTGTACAGACAGCAACGACTGAGAAGTACACAAAGAAATCCAAACAGAAAGTTGTCACACAGAAAGTAGTAACAACAATCAAGACTACAACAACGGTTGCAAATCCACAGCAGAATGTACAGACGCAGGAAGTTTCATTCCAGAGTTCCGGAACTCAGAACTCTGGTTCGGCAAAGAACACCAGTCAGAAGGCATCCAAGGAGACAATCAGTAATGTTGCTTCTATTGCACCGAAGATGGACAGCAGAGTACTGAATGCGTATACAAGAATGGGATTTACGGTAACGGTTGATCCGAATGCCGCTTATGCAGGACATTTTGATGCAAGATCACGAAGCATCACGATCCAGGAAGCAGATGAGACAATTTATCATGAGCTTGGACATTTCCTCGCATTTATCGCAGGCAATGTAGATCAGAGCAGTGCATTTGCATCTGTATATAACAGTGAAAAAGCAAAATTCACTGGATATAACAAAGCATATGCAACACAGAATGCTTCGGAATATTTTGCTGAATCTGTGAAGGATTATATGCTGAATGGAGCTGCACTGAGCAGCCAGCGCCCGAATACATATAAGGCGATCCAGTCAGCATTGAATACAGTAACAACTGCCAGAGCAGATGCAATACTGAAAGCTTACTCTTCAATCTGGAGCTAATAAAAGAACAATTAAGAATTAGAAAGGCTGCCTGCCTGTGAGCAGGTGGCTTTTTTATGTTGCAGAAAATTACTTCATAATTTACACAGAATGGTCTGAACAGCCGACAAAATGGGTTAGTCATTGATTCTGTCACAAAAAAGTGATATAATTATAAACCAGATTTATATGTAAAGAAAAGCGAGGTACGCAAAAATGAAAAAAATAGAAGATTACGTAAGAAGTATTCCGGATTTTCCGGAACCGGGTATTATTTTCAGAGACATTACAAGTGTTCTGCAGGATGCAGATGGACTTCAGCTTGCAATTGATTCCATGCAGGACTGTCTCAAGGATACGGATGTAGATGTGATCGTAGGAACTGAATCCAGAGGCTTTATCTTTGGTGTGCCGATTGCATATAATCTTCATAAACCATTTGTACCGGTTCGCAAAAAAGGCAAACTTCCATGTGAGACTGTTTCCAGAAGCTATGATCTGGAATATGGAAGTGCAACTATAGAGATGCACAAAGACTCTATCAAACCAGGACAGAAAGTAGCAATCATTGATGACCTGATCGCTACCGGTGGTACGGTGGAAGCTGCAATTAAGCTGGTAGAAGAACTTGGCGGTGAAGTAGTCAAAGTTGTTTTCCTTATGGAGCTTGCAGGATTAAAAGGACGCGAAAGACTCGCTGGTTATGATGTGGCTTCTGTGATCAGATACGAAGGTAAATGATTCTGCGGCGGCAACAGCGTGAACAGTAATAAATAACGGCAGGCAGGTGGGAGATAATGGCAGATAAGAAAGAGAATGTACAGCTTGAAAAAACAATGGACAAGGCAGAACAGGAAAAGCTTGAATCCGTAAAAAAAGCAGATGCAGCGGTCAAAACCATGCAGGATTTTACCAGCCCGGAGGTTTTGTATGAGGAGCTGATAGCCAGCGTGAAGAAATATCACCCTTCTACGGATATTTCCATGATACAGAAAGCCTACGAAGTGGCCAGGGAAGCCCACAAAGATCAGAAGCGAAAATCAGGAGAGCCGTATATCATACATCCTCTTTGTGTGGCAATCATACTTGCAGATCTTGAGCTGGACAAAGAAACGATCGTTGCAGGTCTTCTTCATGATGCAGTTGAAGATACCTGGATGACAATAGAAGAAGTAGAGAAGGAGTTCAGTGCAGAAGTTGCACTTCTGGTGGATGGCGTTACCAAACTGGGACAGTTAAGCTATTCAGCTGATAAAGTAGAACTTCAGGCAGAAAACCTTCGAAAGATGTTTCTTGCCATGGCAAAGGATATCCGTGTTATTCTGATCAAGCTTGCAGACCGCCTGCATAATATGCGTACCTTGCAGTATATGAGACCGGAGAAACAGCAGGAAAAAGCCCGTGAAACGATGGATATTTATGCACCGATCGCTATGAGACTTGGTATCTCCAAAATCAAAGTAGAGCTGGATGACCTTTCGCTGAAATATCTGAAACCAGATGTATACTATGATCTGGTGGATAAAGTTGCTCTTCGTAAAAGTGAACGACAGGAGTTTGTAAACAATATCGTCAAACAGGTTAAGCAGCATATGGATGAGGCATCCATTAAAGCGCAGGTTGACGGAAGAATCAAACATTTCTTCAGTATCTATAAAAAGATGGTCAACCAGGACAAGACGATTGATCAGATTTATGATCTGTTTGCAGTACGTATCCTGGTAGATACTGTCAAAGACTGCTATGCGGCACTTGGCGTCATCCATGAGATGTATAAACCGATCCCTGGCCGGTTCAAAGATTACATTGCCATGCCAAAACCGAACATGTATCAGTCACTTCACACGACACTGATCGGACCGACCGGACAGCCGTTCGAGATCCAGATCCGTACCTATGAGATGCACCGCACTGCTGAGTACGGTATCGCCGCTCACTGGAAATACAAAGAGGCAAGCAATAATGGCGGTGCTGCAGCACCAATGACCGTTACCGAGGAAGAGAAGTTAAGCTGGCTGAGACAGATTTTAGAGTGGCAGAGGGATATGTCCGATAACAAAGAGTTTATGAGCCTGTTAAAAAGTGATCTCGACCTGTTTTCGGATACGGTTTTCTGCTTCACACCGACAGGAGATGTAAAAAACCTGCCAAACGGTTCTACGCCAATTGATTTTGCGTACAGCATCCATTCGGCGGTCGGAAACAAAATGATCGGAGCCAAAGTCAACGGAAAGCTTGTTCCGATTGATTATGTGATTCAGAATGGTGACCGGATCGAGGTATTGACTTCTCAGAATTCCAAGGGACCAAGCCGCGACTGGCTGAATATTGTAAAGAGCACGCAGGCAAAGAACAAGATCAATCAATGGTTCCGAAGCGAGTTGAAGGAAGAAAATATCATAAGAGGAAAAGAGCTGCTTGCATCCTGTTGTAAATCAAAGGGAATCAACCTTTCCGATATCAACAGACCAGAGTATCAGGATAAAATCATGCGCAAGTATGGTTTTCATGACTGGAATTCCTGCCTTGCAACCGTTGGACATGGCGGTTTAAAAGAAGGTCAGATTGTAAACCGCATGTATGAGGAATACAAGAAAGATCACCTTGCACGTATTACAGATGAGGAAGTTCTTGAGACAATTTCCGAAAATAAAGAAAAAGTTCCGGAGAAAAAATCAAAGAGTGGTATTATTGTAAAAGGACTTTATGATGTGGCAGTCCATTTTTCAAAATGCTGCAGTCCGGTCCCGGGGGACGAGATCGTGGGATTTGTGACAAGAGGACGCGGTGTTTCCATTCACCGGACGGATTGCATCAACATTATAAATCTTTCAGATATGGAGAGAGAACGTCTCATCGATGCAGAGTGGCAGCATGATGAAGAATCCGGCAATTCCGGTCTTTATCTGGCAGAGATCAAAGTATTCTGCAATAACCGTACCGGGCTTCTCGTTGATATCACAAGAGCCTTTACAGAGCGTGAGATTGATATCAATGCGATCCATTCCAAGACGAGCAAGCAGGGAATCGCAACCATTGATATTTCATTTAACACAAAAGGAAAAGCAGAGCTGACGAGCGTGATCGACAAGCTTCGTCAGATAGACAGTATTATTGATATTGAGAGAACCACCGGCTGATCTGGCTCAGGTGGTTTCTTTCATCTTTTTATGGAGGAAGAGAAATATGGCACCATTAAGTATACAGACATATGTAGTAGGCCCGGTACAGACCAATTGCTATTTTGCGATCAATGATGACACAAAAGAAGTACTGATCATTGATCCGGGTGCAAGTGCAAAACAGCTTGCAGAGAAAGTGAAAGAGCAGGGATTGAAACCTGTGGCAATTCTTCTGACACATGGACATTTTGATCATGCGACAGGGGCAGGGGATCTGGCGCAGCTTTTGCACATAAAAATATACGCGCAGGAAAAAGAAAAAGAGACACTGGAAAATCCGCAGTTGAATCTGAGCGGATGGCAGGGAAGTGAGCTTGTGTTCTATGCCGATGAATATTTAAAAGATGAGCAGGAAATAGATCTTGCAGGATTTCATATACGGGTATTTTTAACACCGGGACATACGGTGGGAGGCTGCTGCTATTATTTCCCATATCAGAACACGTTATTCAGCGGAGACAGCCTCTTCCAGACTTCTATTGGAAGGACTGATTTCCCGAAGGGAAGTGCATCCCAGCTGATTCATGCGATCCGGGAAAAACTTATGCCGCTTCCTGATGAGACCGCCGTGTATACAGGGCATGGAGATATGACAACGATCGGAACAGAGCGGATGTACAATCCCTATTTGTAGGAGGAAACGATGATATTAGCAAAATTAAACCAGCCGGAATTTGAGTATGACATACATTCGCTCATCAAAGCATTTTTCCCGGAGGAAAATGTGAGTGCAACGGCAGAAGATAAAAAATATGAGGAAGAGATCACCTTACAGTTTCAGGTGGAGTATGAGCCACAGCAGATAAAAATTGAGTGGAAGGAAAATGGTCAGGAAAGTCATGACCGAAGTTTTCCGGTAGATTTTTCAGACCGCACGGAAACGAAAAACGAACTGAAACAGAATTTTTATCAGATTTTATCAGAGATCACGGGCAAAAAGCTTCCGTGGGGAACGCTGACAGGAATCCGGCCAACGAAAATCCCGATGAAATTTTTAGAGGAAGGAAAAACGGAGGAAGAGATCAGAACCTACATGCAAAAAACGTACTTTGCATCCGATGAGAAAATCGATCTTTCCATTGATATTGCAGAGCGTGAGCTCGAAATCTTAAAAAAGATCGATTACGAGAACGGCTACAGTCTTTATATCGGAATCCCATTCTGTCCGACAACCTGCCTGTATTGTTCATTTACATCCTACCCATTAGTGAGCTGGAGACAGAAAGTGGACAGCTATCTGGATGCTTTGGAAAAAGAACTGGATTATGTTGCAGTAAAATTTGGAAAAAAACATCTGAATTCCATCTACATTGGAGGGGGCACACCGACAACATTGGAGCCATATCAGCTTGACCGGCTGATCCGTAAAATCCGATGCAGCTTTGATCTGTCACACTGTCTGGAGTTTACAGTGGAAGCCGGACGTCCGGACAGCATCACAAGAGAAAAATTAGAAACGTTGAAAAAATGGGACATCACAAGAATTTCCATCAATCCGCAGACGATGAAAGATGAGACGTTAAAAATCATCGGGCGCAGACATACCGTGGCACAGACCGTGGAGAGTTTTCAGCTTGCGAGAGAGCTTGGATTCGATGATATTAACATGGATCTTATCATGGGACTGCCGGAGGAAAGCCTTGAGGATGTCAGGGATACCTTAGAGCAGGTAAAAGCGTTAAAACCGGATAATCTTACCGTGCATTCACTTGCATTAAAGCGGGCGGCGCGGCTTAACATGTTTAAGGAAGATTATAAAGATTACAAGATGGTCAACACCACAGAGCATATGAACCTCACCGCAGAATATGCAAAGAAGATGGGATTAGAACCATATTATCTGTATCGGCAGAAGAGCATGGCTGGCAATCTGGAAAATGTCGGTTACGCAAGTCCGGGGAAAGCAGGAATTTATAACATTCTGATCATGGAGGAGAAACAGACCATCGTGGCGTGCGGAGCGGGAGCTTCGACAAAACGTGTCTGGAATGAGCCAAATCCGGACGGCACTCATCGGATCGAAAGATGCGAGAATGTCAAGGATGTAGCGCAGTATATCGAGAGAATTGATGAGATGATTGAGCGGAAGCAGAAACTTTTTGCAGAAGAATAAAAGGGTTTTTCTTCCTGAAATAGTACATCAAGATGTATTGAAACAACCTAATAACTGTGCCTTAAAGGACGAATTCATTTTAGAAGATGAGTTCGTCCTTTTCTCATATATTCCAAAATGACGGTAGAACTGTTCACAAGTTTTATGGTAAAATTTGAATACAAATTGAGCAACAAATCTGGGAAAACATAATCATCAATGTGTAAAATGTGATAG
>OGQB01001812.1_pt1 | contig 17049 bp, 14 predicted proteins | sample 1553071 | NCBI WGS metagenome assembly OGQB01 (sample SAMEA2580284, study PRJEB22360) | human gut metagenome | biome: human gut; feature: human-associated habitat; material: faeces | place: Denmark | collected 2008/2010
TATTAGGGGGTATTTTGTTGTCAAAGTTCATTTTTCATTTATTACAGGATGCTTTTTATAAAATAATTGTACTAATATCTTTTAATTAAATCAATTCTTTTTTATATTTATTAATTAAATGTATAAAAAACAAAGCAAGGAAGCGACAATAAAATGTCATCCCCCTTGCTTTTCTTAGGTTATACTTATATACAAAATCATCGACCTTGCATACAAGTAATTGGCTTGGCTATCTATTTATTCTGGTTATTTCCATGTATTTTTGTAACACAGGAAATCTTTGACCTTCTAGTTCGAAGAGCCACTCTCCTAAGTTGTCACTATAAAAAGCACTTGTTACCTTATATTCTTACATTCTTCAAATTGTGTTGTGTATCTTCGAGGGAAGAAAAAATTTAGTCTACTATTCTTCATTTTTATCCTCATCTTTTTTTACATAATTATCTAAATTTAATTCTTTCTTAAATTCTTCTTCTGTTGGTAAATATAATTTATATTTTGATGCAAATATTTGATTATTTTCTTCTGGTAATGTATATTTTACAATTTGATCACTTTTATCTGCACAAAGTACAATTCCTATTGGTGGATTATCCCCTTCATTCATCATCTCTCTTGTATAATAATTTACATACATTTGCATTTGTCCTAAGTCTTGATGTGTCAAATCTCCAAGTTTTAAATCTATTATAACAAAACATTTCAATATATAATTATAAAAAACTAAATCAATAAAAAAATTTCTTCCATCAAAAGTTATTTTTTGTTGTCTTGCTACAAAAGAAAAACCTCTACCTAATTCTAGTAAAAACTTTTGAAGATGATCTATAATTGCTTGTTCTAAATCCTTTTCATAAAAACTAGTTTTTCCTTCTAATCCTAAAAATTCTAAAACATATGGATCTCTTACAATATTTTTAGGTTCTATCTTTTCTGGTAATCCTATTTCATTTTTTACACTTTCTTTGTCTTGACTTACTAATAATCTCTCATAATAAAATGTTCCTATTTGTCTTTCTAATTGTCTTACACTCCAGCCAGATTTTACAGCTTCTTCCATATAAAATTTTCTTGCATTTTCATTTTCTATTCTCATTAATAATCTATAATGTGACCAACTTAATTCGTCACACAGTGTGTGGCGAATTGGAAAAGCTCGATAAAATTGTCTCATATATTTTAAATTTGTAACAGTAAAACCTTTTCCAAATTCTTTTGTTAAATGCTCTGACAAATATTCTAAAAGTTTTTTACCATATTCAGCTCTATCATTCTTCCCACAAGCTTTATGAATTTCTTGCCCTATTTCCCAATATGCTTGTACCATTGCAGAATTCACAGCAGTATATACTTTTGATTGTGCTGTTAATACACTTTTTCTAATTACTTTGTATGATTCTTCTGGTTGTATAGTAATTTGATTATTTTCCATAATTTTCTCCTTTAAACTATTTTGTTTTCGCTAATTTTATCACAAAAAATCACAAATATAAACGTTTTTTCCAAAAGTTTCCATTTAAAATTGTCCTAAAACTTTTATAATTTTATAAAATAATGATGTTATAATTTGCTTTTTGGAAACTTCCCCTCATTATATGATAAGAACGGCGTTCTGCCAAGTAAAGCTTTGCAGAAACAGCAAAAAACATGCCGCTCGCTTTGCTCGGGCGGATATAAGTAGCCTAACCTTGTTATATACGTAAAAATCTTCGATTTTTCTTTTGAAAATAAAATACTTTCACCTTGTGTTGCGTTTCATATTGTTTCCTATACAATAAAAATAAAGCATATGATTATATATCATCATATACTTTATTCTCTTTCTTAACTTCTATTTCAAAATCTTTAAGTTGCATAGCCCATTTAATATCAAATTTTCTATTCTATCTCATCATTGCATTCTTCAAATTGAGAATTATATAGTCCTGCATAGAATCCATCTTTTGCAAGTAATTCTTCATGTGTTCCTTGTTCTACAATATCACCATGGTTCATAACCAAAATTAAATCCGCATTTTTAATTGTAGAAAGTCTATGTGCAATAATAAAACTTGTTCTACCTTTCATTAGGTTATCCATTGCTGATTGAATTTGTTGCTCTGTTCTTGTATCTATTGAACTTGTAGCTTCATCTAAAATTAATATCTTAGGATTTGCTAAAATAACTCTCGCAATTGTTAATAATTGTTTTTGACCTGCAGAAACATTACTTGTTTCCTCATTTAAATCTGATTTATATCCTTTAGGTAATGTTTTTATAAAGTGATGTACATGTGCAGCTTTAGCAGCTTCTATTACTTCACTATCTGTTGCATCTGGATTACCATATTTGATATTATCTTCTACACTACCACTAAATAACCATGTGTCTTGTAATACCATTCCAAACATTTTTCTTAAGTTTCCTCTTTCGAAATCTTTTACATTATGTCCGTCAACAGAAATTGAACCAGAATTTACATCATAAAATCTCATTAACAATTTAACCATTGTTGTCTTTCCTGCACCTGTAGGTCCGACGATAGCAATTTTTTGTCCATCTTTTACATTTGCACAAAAATCATTAATAATTGTTTTGTTTGGATCATATCCAAAGTTAACATGGTCAAATACAACATTTCCTTTTAACTTACTTGTATCTATATTTCCTTTTGCAGTTTCTAATTCTTCTGGCTCTTCTAAGAATTCAAAAACTCTTTCTGCAGCAGCAATCATAGATTGTAATGTACCAGAAATTTGTGCAATTTGCGTGATTGGTTGAACAAATTGTCTATTATATTGAATAAAACTTTGTATATCACCAACTGCAATTTTACCTTGAATTGTTAAATATCCGCCTAAAATTGCAACTGCAACATATCCAACATTACCAATAAAGTTTGTTACAGGATGTATTAAACCAGATAAAAATTGAGATTTCCATGCTGATTTATATAATACATCATTTGCTTTTATAAAAGTATCTGTAGCTTTTTCTTCACCATTAAATGCTTTTACTATTGTATGTCCACCATAAACTTCCTCTACTTGGCCATTTACATGTCCTAAATAATCTTGTTGTGCTTTAAAATACTTTTGTGAATGTTTTACTATTAAAAAGCTTAAGAATGCTGTTACAGGTAATATTACTAATGAAACAATAGTCATAAGCAAACTAATAGAAAACATCATAATCAAAATACCAATAATCGTACAAATAGAAGTTATAATTTGTGTAACACTTTGGTTTAAGTTTTGTGATACTGTATCTATATCATTTGTAATTATAGATAATACTTCCCCATGTGTTCTTTTATCAAAATATTTCATTGGTAATTTATTAATTTTGTGTACTAAATCGTTACGCATTTTATATGTAATTTTTTGTGTTACTGTAGTCATTGTAAATCCTTGTATTAAAGAGAACAACGCACTTACAGCATATAGTCCTAATAATGTAAGAAGTATTTGCCCAATTTTTCCAAAATCAATTCCAGCGCCTCCGGATAATTTATCTAAAATACCATTAAAAATCTCTGTTGTAGCATTACCTAAAATTTTTGGTCCTATAATAGAAAATATTGTACTTCCAACTGCAAATAAAATAACTATTATAATTGGTATTTTATATTGTGCCAAATAATTCTTTAATAGCTTCTTAGTAGTTCCTTTAAAATCTTTTGGTTTTTCAACTACTCTACCTCCTCTTCTTCCTCCCATTGGAGGTCTAACATTTTTATTCTCTGCCATTTTCCAATTCCTCCTTTGAAAGTTGTGATAAAGCTATTTGCTGATAAGTCTCACACGTTTTCATTAATTCTTCATGTGTTCCTTTTCCTACAATTTTACCTTCATCTAATACTATAATTTGATCTGCATTCATAATTGTACTAATTCTTTGTGCAACTATTATTACAGTCTTATCCTTTGTACGTTTTGCAAGTTCTTCTCTTAAAATCTTATCTGTCTTTAAGTCTAATGCAGAAAAACTATCATCAAATACAAATATTTCTGGATCTATTGCAATAGCTCTTGCTATTGATAAACGTTGTTTTTGTCCTCCAGATACGTTTCCACCACCTTGTGCTATTGGTTCATCGTATTTATCTGGTTTTGTATTTATAAATTCTTCTGCTTGTGCAATTTGTGCAGCTTCTATCATTTTTTCATCTGGAATATTTTCATCTCCATATTTTATGTTAGATTCAATTGTTCCAGAGAATAAAACACCTTTTTGTGGTACAAAACCAATTCTTTTTCTTAATTCCTTTTGATTTGCATCTTTAATATTTATTCCATCTACAAGTAATTCTCCACCTGTTACATCATAAAATCTTGGGATTAAATTTACTATTGTAGATTTACCACTACCAGTACTTCCAATTAAAGCTGTAGTCTCACCAGGTTTTGCAGTAAAGGTTATATCAGATATAACTTCTGTATCTGCATCTGGATAGTGGAATGAAACATCTTTAAATTCTACATATCCTTTTTTGTCTTCTTTAAATTCTTTTGTTTTATCTTTATCCTTAATTTTTGGATCTGTTTCTAGTACTTCGTTTATACGTCCAGCAGATACCATAGCTCTTGGTAACATTATAGATATCATAGAAATCATTAAGAATGCCATTACTATTTGCATTGTATATTGAATAAATGCCATTACATCACCAACTTGCATTAATCCATCATTTACATTATGACCTCCAACCCACACAATAAGAACTGTTATGCAGTTCATAACAAGCATTAGTGCTGGCATCATTATCGTCATTGCTCTGTTTACGAAAACTTGAGTTTTCATTAAATCTAGGTTTGCTTTGCCAAATCTTTTTTCTTCTCTTTCTTCTGTATTAAACGCACGTATTACTTGACTTCCTGTTAATATTTCACGAGATACTAAGTTTAATTTATCTACTAATTTTTGTAATATTTTAAATTTAGGTAATGCTACAATCATCAATGTAAGAACAATTATTATTATACAAACAACTGCTAAGCCAATTATCCATGCCATTGATGCATCACTATTAAATAATACTCTTATAAATCCACCTATTGCTATAATTGGTGCATAAACAATTACTCTAAATAAAATTGTAAGTAACATTTGTATTTGTTGTATATCATTAGTTGTACGTGTTATCAATGATGCTGTAGAAAATCCATTAAATTCTTCTGTAGAAAAGCTTAATACTTTTTTAAATACTTTTTCTCTTAATGTTTTACCTAATTTAGCAGCAACTCTAGAAGATAATAACATTATGGTTACAGCTGATATCATTGTAATTAATGCTATTCCTAGCATTTGTAATCCTGTAAGTAAAATATATGAATTTTGAATGTTATCTGTATTTGCTCCTAAATATTGATATTGTAATTTAACTTCTTGTATTGCCGCTTGTTCTAACATTGAATCAGATAAATTTGCAATCATAGTATCAATCGTACTTGGTAATTTGGCTTCTATTGTATTTAAAAATCCTTCTTTTTGTTCTTCCGGCATAGCACTTATTATCTCAGCTAAAGACATATTTTCCATAACTGTTTTTTGTGCATTTGGCATATTCTCTAACATAGAACTTTTTATTTGATTAGCAGTTTCTTCATTTGATACCATTTGTTTTACAAGTAATCCATTTATTAAACTAATATTTAATTTTCCTTTTTCTACACTACTGATGTCTTTTATTTTGTATGTATTACCATCTTCTGATAATGTATACGAGTTTAATATATCTTCATCATTTTCTACAAACGCTAACATTAAATCCATATCAGCTTTACTCACTTCTTCTGGTGCTTCTAAACTAGACAAAGCAAGTAAAGGTTTAGATATTATTTGGTTTAAACTATCTTGTTCTTCTTCAGTTATTTCCTTTAATTTATATACTTCTTGATTTTCAATTTCTGGATAGTCTTTAACATCTTTCTCGTAATGTTTGCTATCTTCTGATATTAGCTCATAATCGTTAAGTATTTTTTCATCATCAGTTGTAAATTTTAAAAGGTTATCCATTTGGCTCTTCGCTATATATTCTGGTGCAGAATTTTCTATTCCACCTTGCTGAATACCAGTATTTACAATTTTAGAAGTATATGTTGGTAAAGCTAAGTCTGTTGCAGCTTGAACACATAAAAGTATAACAATAACTAGTACAGAAATAGCAGATTCCTTTAAGTTCTTTAATACTTTCAACATTGCTTATTCTCTCCTTTTTGATTGTTTTTGAACTTTAGGGACGGAGCTTAAAGTTCATATTTTATGTACACTTTATATTGCTTTGTTTTATTATTGCAATATAAAGTTAACTATTTTGTCGTCCACTAAATTACATATTTATTTTAAAATTCCATTTTTTAAAAATTCAATTTCCTTTAAATAATCATTTCTAGCTTCATTTAAGTCTTTATATTTTAATGAAGCTACTATTCTTCTTCTCGTAATAGCAAATAGCATTTCTATTACGAGTTTAAATTCTTCTTCGTTTTTTATATTTAAAATATCTTTGTTTTTACTGTATAATTCATATAGTGTTTCTTCTATTTTGTTTCTTGTTACATCTTTCTTTATAAACATTAAATTATCACTTGTCTTAACATTTTCAAAGATTTGTCTAAAAAATTTGTTATTTTTCCTCAATTTACCTACTTGTATTAAATGATCATATACATTAATAAAAATATTTATAATATTGCCATTTTCACGCTCTATCATATCTAACAAATTCTTTTGCATATTACCAATTTTTAATGTCATAAGATAATCAAATAGATCTTGCTTGTCTTCAAAATATTGGTAAAAACTTCCTCTTGCTATTTCTGCATCTTCTACAATATTTTTTATAGAAGCTTGTTCTAAAGGAACTCTTGCAAATTCTTTGTTTGCAGATTTCAATATTTTGTTTTTCTTTTCTTCTGGCAAATTAAAGAATGTATTTGTTGGCATTTTCTCCTCCTTTCATTTGTATTATATTCTTAATTTAAAAAATTGATTATTCTACTTGGTGTCTTTTGTTTTTTAGCTTGTTTATATTAATTTCAAAATGACACTGTATCATATATTATATATGACACAGTGTCATTTGTCAATCTACGTTTTGTGAATTCTCTGTGAACATTTTTGTTAAATAACTTATGCTTTATTACACATGTTTATGTAAGATTTTGATATTATTTATAAATTATGTATACAAAATGAACTTTAAGGACCGTCCCTAAAGTTCATTTTAGCCTGAAACCAAGTCCTGGAAGGTATTTCCGCGCTCTTCGAAATTTTTAAAAAATCCATAACTTGCAGCTGCTGGAGATAGTAAACAAATTGTATCTTTTTTTGTTACTTCCTTTGCTCTTTTCACAGCCTCTTCTAAATTATTTACTAAATAACATTTTTTAGTGTTTCCTTTTTCTTGTAATTCTTTATATATTCTTGTCCCAGTATCTGGCATTAAAATTAAATTCTCCAAATTTTCATCTTGTATAATAAAGTCCTCTAAATTAGAATAGTCTATCTGTCTATCCATACCACCTAATATTAAGGTGTTTACATTTTTTAAAGCTTTAATTCCTTCTATTGTTGTTTCTCCTATTGTAGAAATTGAATCATCATAATATTCGACGTTATCTTTTGTAGTTACATATTCTAATCTATGCGCTAAGCCCTTAAAATCTTTTAAGGCTGATTTAAACTCCTCATTTGATATTTTATATATTTCGCTACAAATATAGTATGAGACTGCAATATCAAAGAAATTATGTTCACCTACTAAATTAGTTTCGTCTTCTAAAATTTGAATGCTATTATTTTCTGTTGTTATATTTCTATCTTTTATACAATCGCTAATGCAGATATTATTTTTTATTTTGCTGTGAATATATTTCTTGCAAGTTTCTCCATAAATTAATATATCATCATCCTTTTGAAATTTATTAATATTAAGTTTTGCATTAATATAGTTTTCGAATGTTTTGTAATGGTCTAAATGATCTGGATATAAGTCCAAAATTACCGCAATATGTGGTGAATATCGTATAAACTCTAATTGATGGCAACTAAGTTCGAATACTATTTTTGTGTTTTCGTCTATTTCGTTTATTGCATTAAAACATGGGATTCCAATATTTCCTACTAATACAGTATTTGGATAGTATTTTTTTAAGATAGTATAAGTAAGACTAGATGTTGTACTTTTCCCTTTAGTTCCAGTTATTCCTATTATCTGACTAGCTAATATTTTTATAAATTCTTCTGTTTGTGATGTTAGTTTTTTAATATTCACTATAGTTGCATCCGCAACTATTCCTGGGCTTTTAAATATCAAATCATATTTGTTTAATTCTTTTAGGTTACTTAATTTTTTTACTCCTTCTATTTCTTGAAATTCTTTTTCCTCTAAAATAGCTAATTCTTTGCAGTTTATATTATTGCTTTGTATAAATTGTAAAGTAGATATTCCTTCTTTTCCAAATCCCCAGATTACTATTTTTTTATTTTCTAAATCTTGCTTAAATTTGTCTAGTATTGTATTTTTCATAGTATCTCACTCTTCTTTAACATTTCTTTATAATGCTTAGGTACATTGTTTTCTGGATTATAAAATTTGTCATATGTGTTTTCTTTGTTTATATATTCTTCATATTTTTTAGTTGTTTTATAATATTTATATAATAATGGTAATTCCTCATTATTTGCTTCATATTTTTTTATAGTTTCACAAATTGCTGTATTTACTTCATCTCTTGAGCCTACACACTCAAAAGGTTTATTCTTTTGTATTCCAGAAAGCATTTCCATTGTTTCTTTTAAACCTTTTTTTTCCAATAAATCTTCTCCAAAAATATTTATCATATCTTTTTTACTCATAAATGGAGATAAAATTATATATACAAATAAACATTTTGGGCAGTTTGCACACCACTTATTTTCTTTACTTCCAGCATTACAGCTTTTAAAAATTTTATAAAATTCAGGTAATTTAGCAAAATGTTTTGCAATTTGATACTCACTTATTGGTCTTAATAAACTAAAATATTCTATTCCATCTAATATATTTTCTTTAACATATTCATTAAAATCTTGCTCAAACTCGTAACTTTTAGAATATTGATGATTTACTTCCTCTTCATATATTGTAGATTCATTTGCACTTGCTTCATTTGATAATACTATGTATTTTTTCTTATTTAGATATGCAACTATAAGTGCCGAAAATGCTACTATAGATGAAAATGGTGTATGTCCATTTAAATATCCCTGTTTGTTAAGTTCTAACATATTTTTATCTAGTGTTCTTTTAACATAGCATCTTTTGTCTGCACCATATCCTGCAATTTCTGCTGTTTCCTCTGTTGCTCCTCTTGGATTTATTACATAACACATGTTGTTTGCAAAATCATCTTTAATTACATTTAAAGTTACTATAGAATCTTTACCTCCACCTATTGGAACTAAAGCACCAGTAAATTCATCACTTATATTAATTTCTGATTTTAATAGTTTATTTGTTCCAGCTGTAATATTCATAAATTCATCTATATTTGTTTTTATATTATTTTTATAGAAGAATTCGCCAAGTCCATAGAAATATAACTTTTTCCACCACTCTATTTGTTTTTGACTTAAATATATATTTTTTATAGTTACATGAGGTGCACAAGTTATTTTCCAATAGCTTACAAGTTCTACCATTCCTAGATTAAAAACCATATTTTCTAGTAATTTTAAATTAGGTTTATTTGCCAAACTACAATCTGCTTTAGGAATAGTCCATGTTGGATTAAATTTTGAAAGTCCTACTATTTCAAACTCATAAATTATTTTATATTCATTCTCATTTTCTTCTATTTTATACCAGTTATATGAAAATTCTGGATATTTTTCTCTTAATTCTAAAAAATTCATATTTAACTCCTTTCGGGATTTTGTCAAGAATTCCAACCTTTCCTAGGGATTTGGGGACGTTCCTTTTTTCCCTTTTTTCTACTATGCTATTATATTGTAATTGCTTTGTAAAAGCAACTATTTTAAATATCTGCAAGTAAAAAAGTAACTATGTCATATTAGCTGATTCTTACGTAATCACACAAGTATAGTAAATTTAGTAATGCTATACACAAGAATAAATTTCCCCCAGCCTAGCTGGGGGTTTTTCGGTTCTCGCCTAAAAGGCTTTATTGCTGGCTACTACTAAAGTAGTTCTTACGACTGCTAGAAGCATTTCTTACTTGCTACCCTTTAAAAGGGTCAAAATCTTCTATAGTCATTTGTTGACTCATTCTATCTTCTTTTAATTGATTTGCTATGTATTCCTTTATCTTTTTTGTATTTTTTCCTACTGTATCCACATAATATCCTCGACACCAAAACTCTCTATTTCTATATTGGTATCTCATATTTGCCCATTTACTGTATATTATTATACTGCTTTTTCCTTTTAAGAATCCCATAAAACTTGATACACTATATTTTGGTGGTATTTCCACTAGCATATGTATATGATCTGGACATACTTCAGCTTCTATTATTGTTACTCCCTTCCATTCACATAGTTTTCTCAATATTTGTCCGATTTCTAATCTTTTACTCTCATAAAATACTTTTCTTCTATATTTTGGCGCAAATACAATGTGATATTTACAATTCCACGTTGTATGTGCTAAACTTTTAATATCATTTATTTTGATTTCTTTCATTATAAGTGACCTCCTTCTAATATTTTGTTGCTTCTTGGCAGTCGCAACTTGATTATATTAGAAGGAGTTTTTATTTTCAACTCACCGCTAAAGCTTTACCGAACCCCCAGCCTAGCTGGGGGTTTTCATAAAACAAAAAATGTCCTCTCTCAAAAAAGGACATCTTTTACTTTAAATTATCTTTATGAATTTATTTTTTCCAAATTGTAAAATTTTTTCTTTTGGTTTTATTATTATTGTATTTATATCTTCTATAGTTTCACCATTTACTTTTACGCCTTTACCTATAACCATTCTTTTAGCTTCACTTTTAGAAGATGCAAATCCAACTTTTACAAGTAAGTCACAAATGCTTATTTCTTCATTACTTTCTATTTTAAATTGTTTTATATCTTCTGGAATACCACCTTTAGCAACTTGATTATATCTTTTTTCTGCAACAGCTATTTTATCTTCTCCGTGATACATTCTAACAATTTCTTCTGCATATCTTTTATGTGCTTTTACTATGTCGTTTTTTATTATCTCTTCTACTTCTTTCATATCCATGTCTGTTGTTAATCTAAAGTATTCCATTAAAACTTCATCTGGAATTTTCATAGCTTTTTCATACATTACCTCTGGACTTTCATCAATTCCAATATAGTTATCTAATGATTTGCTCATTTTTTCTTTTCCATCTAATCCAACTAATAATGGAAATGTTAAAACAACTTGTCTTTCTTGCCCATAATCTTTTTGTAATTCTCTTCCTACTAAAAGATTAAAAGTTTGATCTGTTCCACCAATTTCTATATCTGCATTTAATGCTACAGAATCATATCCTTGCATTAAAGGATACAAAAGTTCATGCATAGATAGTGGTAAATTGTTCTCATATCTATTTTTAAAATCATCTCTTTCTAGAATTCTTGCAACTGTGTATTTGCTTGTTAATTCTATAATATCTTTAAAATTCATCTTAGAAAGCCATTCTGAATTATATGCAATTCTTGTCTTATCTTTATCTAATATTTTTGTAACTTGCTTTAAGTATGTTTCTCCAGCCTTTCTTGTTTGTTCAAATGTTAAAGCTGGTCTTGTTTTACTTTTACCAGATGGATCTCCAATCATTCCAGTAAAATCGCCTATAACAAATACAACTTCATGTCCCATTTCTTGAAATGTCTTTAATGCTCTTAATACAACTGTATGACCTAAATGTAAATCTGGTCTTGATGGGTCTGCTCCTAATTTTATTGTAAGTTTTCTTCCACTTTTTAATTTTTGTTCTAATTCCTCTTCCGAAAATATATCTACAGCTTTTCTTTTTATTTTTTCTAATCCATTATCCATATTAATATTCTCCTTACTATTTTATTTTTTTGATTATATTATATGAATTTTCGTAGAAGAACCCATCGATTATTGTTTTCATTTTAAACGACTGGGTCATAGCATCACCTCCTAAAAAATCAAAAAGACACATCTCCTTAAAGGACGACGTGTCTCGTGGTACCACCTTTATTTACAATTTAATAATTGCCTCTTTAAGCTTATCGTAGCTACACGTTAATTACTATAAGAAATGTAATTCGTAAATTTATATACTAGCAATTTCCACCAACCATTGCTTCTCTATAAGTTATTATAAATTACTACTTGGTTTCTTTTTAAAACATAATTAAATTCAATTGTATTATTATTATACCTGCTGTTACCAATATTTGCAAGTATTATTTTATTTTCATCACAGAAAAACCAGGTTTTTGACTTTGCTTTTTATCAGAATTTTTGGACATTTCTTTTTTTTAACAAGGATTTTTAGGACCGTCCCCAAATCCCGATAAATCCCTATAAAAACTTTTTCAATTGTTCTACATTGTTTTCTTGGAATGTTACAAAGTTATTTAATAAATCTCGCACATCTTTTGATGCCTGGTCTGCATCATTATTCATTAGTTTTCTTCCTTCTATTATTCCCATTGTTGTTCCTTCTATCATCATTTCTGCTATATGTGATGGGCTCTTGTCTGCCATTGTATTCATTTGTACTCCTGTCCAGCCCATTATTGTATTCATAACGTTTTTGTCTTCTGGTATTTCTCCATAGTTTTCATATAATTTGTTTACTCTATCCATTACTTGTCCATATTGTGTGTATTGGAAACTTAAGTTATCTTTCAATTTATTATCATCTAATTTTTCTGCAACAAAGGATATCGAATCCATTCCCATTTTTGTGGCTTTATGAATTTCTTTTAATATTTTTAAATTTTTCTCTTCCATATTTTTACCTCCTTTGCTTATTATTTCTATTTTTATTTGTTTTATACTTTATATTCCCAATAAGTATATATCGAATACAAAATTTATTGTAATTTACATAAATTTTGAACTTTAAGCTCCGTCCCTAAAGTTCAAAAAAAACACAAAAGCAACTGGAAAAATATCTTCCATGTTGCTTTTATGCTTCTGGTAGCAGTTATGCAAAAAAGTTTTTCTTTCTGGCTTCACGTCTTTCGTGAAGCTGTCTGAAAAATGATCTTGTCTCAGGACTATCATTGTGCTGAAGAGATCTTTCTTCAATTTTTGCGAAAGTTTCATCATCACAAATGCTCTGAGTTATAGCTTTTTTCAGTAGAATATCTACCGTCTTTTTAGCTATATCATACCTTATTGCAAAGTCCTCCTTGCTTTTGTCTGTTTCTTCTGCAAAAGCTTTTGCCAATTCTTTAATTTTTTCATCAGAAAAACTAAGAACTTGATGTTCTATACGCTTTCTCTTAAGTTCTGCATAATGTTTTTTTGCAGAAAAATTTTCTCCGCTTGATGATGTTGAATAGCGTCTCTGATTTGTGAGTGCTCGATTTTCCATCAGATTAACAGTTGCTTCACTTACAAGACTATGCACTACCGCATAGTCTAAGAGTTCACTGATTAGCTTTACTGTCATATCATTCTCTCTTGCCAAGTCATTTTTCGTTATTCCACCAGCCTCTCTATCAGAATATTCTTCAGCTAACTCTGTGGCAAGGTCATTTAACTCCCGAACAGACATTATCCGTTCTAAGTCTTTAAAATATTTTTGCATATATACATACCTCCTAATGTATAATTCAACTGTAGTTACTTCTATTATTTTAACATATTTAGCCAATTAAGTCTACATAATTTGGATGCTTTACTAAATATTTCTATTTAATATGTACTTTCCCGCAAATTCTTCTTTTAAAATATCCATACTAATCCTGTCATAATATTTTCCATCGATAAATTCGCATTTTCTTCTACGACCACATTCTTTAAAGCCACATTTTTTATAACATGCTATTGCTCTTTCATTAAATTCTACAACATCTAATTTTATATTGTTTAAGTTCAAATAATTAAATCCATAGTCCAAAATTAGATTAATTGCCTCTGTTCCATAACCTTTTTCTCTTTCTTCTACATCACCTATAAAAATTCCTAAAGTTCCTCTTTTATTTAGATGATCTATATTTTCTATTCCTACTGTACCTATTAATTTATCTTCTGATAATGTTATAATATTAAGTGTTGCTTCATCATCTATATGAGTTTCTAAATATTCTCTTTCTTTTTCTAACGTCATTATCTTTCCACTCTTGCCTAAATAATCTGTAGTCCTAAAATCATTTAACCATTCTGCATACTTTTCTGCATCTTCTATTGTCTTTGGAGCTAAATAAATATTCTTTCCAATTAATTTTTTATAATACATCTTTATCACCTCTTAATATTTTTAAATATTTTGTTGTAAATTTTGTTAGTTCATCTAAATATTTCTTATTTTTTCCTTTTTCTATAATCTTATTTGCAACTCTATAAGCCATTTCGTATTCTTCTTTACTTACTTCTTTTCTATCATATGCACTTTTTAATTCATCTTCATCTAATATATGTATTCTTCCATCTGGCACTATTACTACATCTAAATAAAGGTCATCCTCATATGGAATTCCATTCTCTTCTCCTAGTTCTTTTGCAATATCAAAATACCATTCAGCTATATTATCATTCTCATCAAACATTGTAGTAATACAATAATTTTTACCATCTGGATATATTTCTAGCCAATTGTAATTGTTAGCTAAAATGCACCTTTGTTCTACATCTATTCGCCATTCTTTTCTAACTTTTTTTATTGTTAACAAAGATATATTCCCTTTAAATTCATCATTATCTATTCTTAAATTTTTAAAATCACTTTCTAATATATGGTTAGCTTTATTTCTACCATCTGCATATCTCTTTTTTAAAGTTATCCAATATCTTTGTACTATTTTATTATCTTCAATCACTTCATTTTCTAATTTACCACCATTTTTTATAATTGTTCTAGCAGATGCTAAATTGTTTTTATTACAAGTCATTAGAACATTTCCTATACCTAATTTTTTAGCCTCTTTAAGCGCTAAAGCTATCATTTTTGTACTATAGCCCTTATTTCTTTCCGAAGGTCTTATGGAATCTCCAATATGTCCTCCAAAATTTAATAAATAATCATTTAATTTACATCTTATTTGAATTATTCCTATTAATCTTTGTTCTTGCTTTCTAAAGGCTAAATATAATACTGATGGAACTCTTCCTCTTGCTTTACTTTTTTCTTCTGAAAGATCATCATTAATTTTTTGCATCCAAGCTTCAAATGTTTCTTCTCTTTCTAATCCTCCACCACCAGGTATATTATTTTCATTATTTTGTATAAATTCTTCTTTAAATTCTTCTATTTGTTCTTTATATTCTTTTGATGGAAATATTAATTCTAATTCATCTTCCATTGTAAATTTCCTCCTATAATTTAAACTTTTCTTGTATTATTTTTGCTGTATCTTTCGCCGAGATATTTGTGTTATTTATTTTTATATAATTTTCGTATTTTACTTCTCCTTCATATGAATTTAGTCTATGCTTATCTACAGATTTTAATAATTCCTTCTCACTAAATTCTAAATCCCTTTTAGTAGGTTTATTTTTTAGTCTATTTTCGGTCTTATTTCTTTTTAGCCTTTCTTCTAAAGTTGTTTCTAGTTCAACAACATAAAATTCACCATTTTCTTTATCATATATATCTTTTATTCGTTGTACCCAATCCCAATCTTCTTGTCTTTCGAAAGCCCACATTAAAGTAAATATCATTCCTTTTAAATCACTTTTTGCAACCTCTTCAAAGATTGAAAATCTAAATAAATCTGTTAAACGTTCTCTTTGCTCTGACTTAAATTCGAAAAACTTTAATGGCAAATCTATCGTTTCATGGTTATGCATAAATTTTAGCCCTGTTGTTTTGGCAAGTTCTTGACCTACTGTCATTTTACCTACAGCTTGTGGACCACATATTAATACAAATTTAGCCATAGCTATTCCTCCTTTATCCTTCTAATCATTTTATAATGAGTATCTGTTTCATCATATACTTCAAATCCAACTTTTTCATATAATTTTTTGGCAGGATTTTCTTTAAATACTTGTAATACCGTATCTACATTACTTTTTTTATCTACTAATAATTGTTCCTTCAAAATTTGTGTTCCAATTCTGCTTCCTTGGTAGATTTTATCTATGTAAAATAAATCTATAAAATCGTTTCCATCCTCATTAATATAGTTTGTAAACATACCTATTGGTCTATCATTATAAATTATTATTTTTATGTAATTTCTTTTTTCTCTTATAAAGTTTTTAAAAAATTCTACCTGAAATTCATCTTCCCAAGGACCATATATTTTTTCTACATACCATTTAAAGCATTCTTTTTTTGTCTGATATAAATAGTCAAAATATTCATCTCTATATTCTTTAAATTTATATATCGAAAGTTGCATTGGTAAAAATCTTATTCCATCAACAGTTTGCTCTTTTCCAGTATCTTTAAATCCAATTTTATGATAAAAGCCTATTGCAAATGGTGCTGAATTTACTGTTATATTATAATTATCCTCATCTTTTTCTTGGCAATAATTTTTTACTATATTCATTAATTCTGTTCCGATTCCTTTTTTATGATATTTTTTATCTACAAATAACATTGCAACATGAGAATAATCTCTTATACAAACCATTCCAATTATTTGTTCTTCTACTTTTGCCACTAAAATTTTAAAATTATTTTTTAATTGTTCTAAGATACTATCATAATCAATAAACTTATAAAAATTAGTTACTCCTTCGTCTGTATAATCTGGTGCTTCAAATTCATCAAAAACTCTTTTTACCAATTCTAACGTTTCCTTTAGCTCCTCTTCTTTCATCTCTTCATATCTCATAATTATTATCCCCTTTTATAAATATATCTCTATTTTAGTATATTATATCTTTTAATATATAAGAAAAAAAGCCTTACAAAGAAATCTTTAAGACTCCTTTGTAAGA
>OGQB01001826.1_pt1 | contig 16952 bp, 14 predicted proteins | sample 1553071 | NCBI WGS metagenome assembly OGQB01 (sample SAMEA2580284, study PRJEB22360) | human gut metagenome | biome: human gut; feature: human-associated habitat; material: faeces | place: Denmark | collected 2008/2010
AATTTTATCTGGAAAGTAATGCAGGACTGTTTGCAAGTGCCGGATTTGAAGAGGCTGGAGATCCTGTGATTCAGGAATATTCCAGGCGGAAAGGCAAAGAGGGCGCAGATAAAATAAAGGTACGGGATGCATTTCCGGAAATGATTTTTGATGGAGAGCTGTACCGGGATGATGTAAATAAAGTAAGCTTTATCTTAAATCAGTATCAGGATTATAAAGATGCTGTGGTGGAATTCCCGGATTTGCAGGCTGGAACCTGGGGCGGAGCCGGCGAAATTGCATTATTTGGAGATTTGGGTGTAAAAAATATCACCAAGGGCAATGCCATTGCGCATCTGTTAGAATATCTTCATGCAGATGTGGCAGATACCATAGCTTTTGGGGATGCCAAAGTGGATATTCCTATGTTAGAATACTGTGGCTATGGTGTTGCCATGGGAAGCGGCGGAGATGAGATAAAGGCTATGGCAGATTATGTCACCGGGGATGTGGATCAGAATGGATTGTATGATGCATTTGAAAAATTGGGGTTGCTATGATAAAAATAAGTAAAGAAAGTTTAGGAGGACAAAATGAGTAACAACGTAACAGAAAAGAAATGGTGGCAAAGTGCAGTAGTATATCAGATTTACCCAAAGAGTTTTCAGGACAGTAATGGAGACGGAGTCGGTGATTTAAGAGGAATTATGGAGCGGCTGGAGTACCTTGGAAAGCTTGGTATTGATGCAATCTGGTTGTCACCGGTCTGCAAATCCCCGCAGGCGGACAATGGCTATGACATTTCTGATTATCAGGATATTGACCCGATGTTCGGCAGTGTGGAAGATATGGAAGCTTTAATTAAAGAAGCAAAGAAATACAACATCCGCATCATTATGGATCTGGTTTTAAATCATACCTCCAATAAACACAGATGGTTTGAGGAAGCAAAGAAGAGTAAGGACAACCCATATCATGATTACTATGTGTGGAGAGACGGGGAAGAAGGCGTAGAGCCAAACGATATGAAAGCCGTTTTCGGTGGAAGTGCATGGGAATGGGTACCGGAAATAAAGCAGTATTATTTCCATCAGTTTTTGCCGGAACAGCCGGATTTGAACTGGGAAAATCCGCAGGTGCGAAAAGAAATATATGACATGATTTTATGGTGGATGGAAAAAGGAGTTGGCGGTTTCCGTCTGGATGTAATTGACCAGATTGCAAAAGAGCCGGATAAGAAAATTACCATCAACGGCCCAAGACTTCATGAATATTTCCGTGAAATGAGCAAAGAAACTTTCCAGAAGGGAGATTTGATTACTGTAGGAGAAGCCTGGGGCGCAGACCCGGAGCGGGCAAAGCTTTACAGTAATCCGGATGGAAGCGAATTTTCCATGGTATTCCAGTTTGAACACATCGGGCTGGACCAGCAGGAAGGCAAGGATAAATGGGATCTGGCACCGCTGCCATTCTTGAAATTAAAACAGATTATGAACCGCTGGCAGACAGAGCTTTATAACTGTGGCTGGAACAGCCTTTTCTGGAACAACCATGATTTGCCGCGTATCGTATCCCGTTGGGGCAATGATAAGGAGTACCGGGTAGAGTCTGCAAAAATGCTGGCAATTTTATTACATGGAATGCAGGGAACTCCATACATTTTTGAGGGCGAAGAGCTGGGTATGACAAATGTCCGCTATAATATCGAGGATTACCGGGATGTTGAAATCCAGAATGTATACAAGGAGCGTATCGCAGCAGGCTATGATAAGGAAGATGTTATGAATTCCATTTATGCCAAGGGACGTGATAATGCCAGAACACCAATGCAGTGGGATGATACGGAAAATGCCGGATTTACAACAGGCACACCTTGGATAAAAGTAAATGACAACTATAAAACCATCAATGCCAAGAGCCAGGTAGATGACCCGGATTCCATTTTCAACTGCTACCGGAAGCTGGTAAGCTTTAGAAAAGAGTATCCTGTTTTGGTGGACGGCAGCTTCAAATTACTGTTAGCTGAGGATGAAAATATCTTTGCATATGAGCGTAAAAATGCGGATGAGACATTGCTTGTTGTCTGCAATTTCTACGGCAATACTGTGAAAATGCCTTTGACGGAAGAGACAAAGGATATGGAGCTTCTCATTTCCAACTATAAAGAGACAGAGGATTCTTCCGTGCTTCGTCCGTATGAAGCAAGAATGTACTATAAAAAATAAGAGATTTCCTATTGAAATAAATTCTTTGCATAAATGTTGGAAATCCAACAGTCAGTCACTCCGTTATCTACTATAATATGGATAAACTCACCAAAAAGGTTTATACAAATCAGATAAAGAAAAGATAAGGAGCACAAAAATGGCAGATTTATTAAAAAATATTTCCAAGAAAGAAGTTTTAAATTTAAAAGAAGAAGTAGCATATCAGGATGGACAGATTGTAAGTAAGACACTGGCACAGAATGATGCAGTAAGCGTAACCTTATTTTCCTTTGCAAAGGGCGAGGAAATCAGCACACACGCTTCCGGCGGAGATGCCTTTGTAACCTGTCTGGATGGAGTTGGAGAAGTAACCATTGATGGTGAGAAATTCCAACTGACGGAAGGACAGTCTATCGTAATGCCGGCAGGACATCCACATGCCGTATATGGAAAAGAGCAGTTTAAAATGCTTTTAGTCGTAGTATTCTAAGAAGAAGTAAGTATTAAAATACCGCCACATACATAAGACAAAGCCATCATCAGATGTGCGTATTGCCTGTGTATGTGGCGGTTTTGTATTGCCAGATGTCCGCAAGAGCTGACGTTATATCAATAAGACATTGTTTAATAATACATCTTTGCAGCCTGTTTCCGTTCCCGGTATTCCTGTGCACTGACCGGTGTAATCATACCGCAGCTTTCGCACATAATGCCACGCTGTTTCTGGTGGCTGAAAATCGGAATATAGAAAAGGGTTGCCTGATTTAACTGTCTGCAAAGGGTATGCATGACATTATGCCGGCAGTTTGGGCAGACAGAAGTGCCAACCGGGCCTTCCCGTTTAAAAACTGTTCTTGTACCGTAGATAATTACCATGTCATAACACCTCCCTGATGAATATTTGCTTTTAACTGATTAAGAACCTGATCAAAATCTTTGCTTTTTCCACTGTGAGCGGCAACCAGAGTACGTTTACCATCTGCAGTTTCCAGTGCAATATAGCTGGTTGTTGTCGGGTCACCATTTAACATGTTACATTTGAAAACGTTCGTAATATCGTCTAAAGGAGTGACATAGAAGCCTTCCTTTGTATTGTTGTAATCCAATATGAAATGATTGGAAACAGCAACGCCAAGCTTTGGTGAAAAAATGCGTGGGCTGTTGGCAAAATCAGAGTAAATCCGCTGCAGACCGCCATTCTGTTCTAAGAGAGCAATCTTTTTCTTAACGGCCTTTTTCTTGTTGCCGCCTGCTGAAAAAATAATAATACCAAGAACTGTAAATACGGCAGCAATCACATAGAGTACAATGCTGTTTTCAACGGCTGTGTGTGTGGTATCCAGATAATGGTCACCAAAGTACTCGTCATAGTTGTAAGTAGTAATGTCCAGTCCGGTATCAGAAAGATAATCCACCAGATAATGAGCTGCCTGAGGAGGCATGCTGGTGCTTTTTCCCCGGATCGTGTGAGCAGGTAAGCTGTCGAGAACAGTGTCATCTACGTCTACACCATAGACCGGAAGGGAAGTTTCTCCCTTGGTAGCAATGATACTCCAGTAACCTTCAGAATCCTCTGCAATATAGAATTCTGTGTGATCTTTTCCATCAGAAGTAAGCTCCGCAAATGGCCCCATTACATAAGTAACTTCCATTGTTGCGTAACCATCGGTCTGTGCGTCAAACGGATCATAAGCAGTAATCCACATCAGAAGACCGAAGGCAAGGAAAACGCCACCTAATACAAAGAAAATAATCAGTGCAGCGGTGTTTTTCCCACAGACTTTCAATAAATCCTTTTTAAATTCTTCCATTTTCTTTTTTCTCCCGTGTATTTTTTTAAACCAATTCTATCATGGCATAAGAGGAAGAATTATGCAACAGATATAAGGAAAATTATTCTTTCATCACTAACCATCTGCATTTACTGAGGGCTTTTCCGAGGCAAAGGTAAATAATATAGAAAAGGATGCCGATGAGGAAAGTGACAGCTGCCCAGCGCAGATGCTTAAACAGGTAAATATATGGATGCTCATAGAGCAGGGTAATCCAGTCCTGTGTATTCCAGAGACTGTAAGCGAAAGCATTATCATGTAAAAGATAAACCATAAAAGTGGAAGCTCCCACAAAATTAATCATGCGGCTGCATGGAATATGGATGCGCCGGAAGATTTCAAACAGAGAAAGTCCCACAAGAATCGGAATAATGCTATAGTCTGAAAAGGAAGGAATCTTCTGGATAAAAATGTCTTTGCTTTCATTTAAAAAGTAAGTCTGAATATTGGTCTGTGTTACATTATAAGCAGAGATATAAATAAACAGGAAGGAAACTGCAATAATCAGATAGAGGCAATAAGTTCTGATTTTCCCAAATGGATTGTAAAGGTGGATAAAACCGCCCAAGGCATATAAGAAAATACCGGTCAGCAGTGTCCGGAGTCCGTTAGCCAGGGAATTTGCCATACTTCCGGTCCAGCGGAACTGGATAAATGCAAATAAGACAATCAGAAAGGTAAAATATTTCTGCTTGTCCAGTTTTGCCAGAAACTTGTTTAAAAAGAGGTAAGCGATTACCATAATGAAGAAATAGTAGCCCACAAACCAGGACATACTGTTAAATTTATTGATGTTGACCAGTTTTAAAAAGACACCGTCAGTCATGCGGTACCAGAAGGAAGATACCAGTGTCAGGGAAACTGCGGCAAAACCAAGCTGTAACAGCAATTTCTTGGAAATTTTGGCAAGATTAATTCCGTTTCCCTTTGAAACCATAAAGTATCCGGAAATCGTAATGAAAATAACATTTCCGATTTTTCCCATTGGAGCAAAGGTGGAAAGAAGCAGGAGCTTCTTATAAAAAACAGGTTCACAGAACAGTCCGTTATTCATACGCAGCATGGAAGCAGTGTCTGTTAACTGTACCTTCACGCAGTGGTCAGAAATATGAAAAATAATAATCATAAACATAGCCAGAATACGCAATAATTCAATGTTGGAACTTCTGGTTTTAGCTGGTGTCATGTTGTCTAATCTCCTAATCCTAAAATGAAATACCATGCTATTATAATACAGATAGCTTTAAGATGCCACTATTTCCAGCAAAAGTGTGTTATAATGAGCAGTGCCAGTCAGGGAAAATCTTTGATTTTCGAGAGGGCACTGCTGGAAATGTGCTAAGCAGTAAAAAATAGCCCCGGCAGAAAGGAATACACATATGGCAAAGGAAAAGATAGATGAGGGACTGATAGGAAATGAAAAAATCGAACAGGCAATTGCCGGCTTGCAGCAGGAGGCAACACCGGAGCAGTTAGCCCATACACTGACGGTAATCCGCCGGCGGATGCAGGAAGGCGGTCAGGTGATTGTGGCAGTGGAACCACCGAAGGGTGGAAGCCAGATGCTGCTACAGGCGATTGAGACAGATGGTAAGACCTGGTGGGCAGCCTTCAGCAGCTTTGAAGAAGAATTAAAAGGTGGCGGAAGTGTGAAATCCACATTTTTAGCTGATATAGAAAAGCTTTTTCAAGGAGCATTGCAGGCAGAGGGAATCGAAGGGGTCATTTTAAATCCGTGGAACCGTACCATAATGCTGGATAAGAATCTGATACAGATTGTGCTTGGCAGCAGATAGATATGTGGATAAGTAAACGTCAGAGAAGAAAAAGAGTGGAAAGAAAAATGAATTATGTAGAATGTATCGAACAGGCAAGAGGAAGGATTGGAAATTATTGTAAGGCATGTGTAGAATGCAACGGACGCGCCTGCCGGAATCAGATGCCGGGACCCGGTGCAAAGGGAATCGGCGATACTGCCATGCGTAATTATGATAAATGGAAAGAGATTCGTGTGCAGATGGATACCATTGTGGAAAATGCTCCGGTGGATACTTCGCTGAAATTATTTGGAAAAGAGTTTAAATATCCGTTCTTTGCAGGCCCGGTAGGAGCGGTGAATCTGCATTACGGAGACTGTCTCAATGACATTTCCTATAATGATATTCTGGTATCGTCCTGTGCGGAATGCGGAATTGCAGCTTTTACCGGGGATGGTACAGACAGTAATGTCATGGTGGCAGCTACAAAGGCAATTGCCAAAGAACAGGGACTTGGAATCCCAACGGTAAAGCCGTGGAACCTTGAAATCATCAAAGAAAAAATGGCACTGGTGCACGAAGCGAAAGCCTTTGCGGTAGCCATGGATGTAGATGCAGCAGGCTTGCCGTTTCTTAAGAATTTAGAGCCGCCGGCAGGCAGTAAGACCGTGGAAGAACTGCGGGAAGTGGCAGAGCTTGCTGAAGTTCCGTTTATTGTAAAAGGAATTATGACGGTAAAAGGAGCTTTAAAAGCAAAAGAAGCCGGGGCTGCCGGAATTGTGGTATCGAACCACGGTGGCAGGGTATTAGACCAGTGCCCGGCAACAGCAGAAGTCTTAGGCGGGATTGCGGATGCAGTGAAAGGATCCATGAAAATTCTCGTAGACGGCGGAATCCGCTGTGGAACGGATGTATTTAAGGCAATTGCCTTAGGTGCAGATGCGGTAATTATCGCAAGACCGTTTGTGACAGCGGTTTACGGTGGCGGCAGGGAAGGCGTAGCGTCTTATGTTGCCAGGATAGGAACCGAATTAGAAGATACCATGAAAATGTGTGGCGTACACAGTCTGGCAGAGATTACAAAGGATTGCATATGGACAAAAGCATAGAGTGGAGCATGAAAACAAGAGAAGAAATATTAGCATACGGACTGTCTTTCCCGGACACCTATCAGGAGGCACCGTTCCATGACCAGAACTGGCAGCTGGTGCGCGTAAGGGAAAGCAAAAAGGCATTTCTCTGGACTTATATGCGGGATGGATTTCTCAATCTGAATGTAAAAGCAGACCCACAGTGGAGAGACTTCTGGCGGAGTGCCTATCCTGCAGTCATTCCGGGGTATCATCAGAATAAGGAGCACTGGAATACCATAATCGTGGATGGCACAATCCCGGATAAAGATATCTGCCGCATGATAGCAGAAAGCTATGATTTAGTAACGGACAGCCCTACCAAACGGATTTATGAAGCAGTAAAGAAAATTCCAAAAGGGCAGGTGGCAACCTATGGGCAGGTAGCGGAGCTTGCCGGAAACAAGCGGATGTCAAGAGCTGTAGGAAATGCACTGCATAAGAATAAAGACCCGGAAAACATACCATGTTACCGGGTGGTAAATGCAAAAGGCGGGCTTTCCGGAGCCTTTGCCTTTGGCGGCGAAAATGAACAGGCACGCCGCCTGATGGCAGATGGCATAGAAGTAGTGGATGGGAAAGTAGATTTAAAACGTTTCGGAATGAAAATAGAGAAAACGGATTAAATTACTGGAACATTAGAGAACCTTTTCTCCGGTTAGCGGGTCCGTGATTTCTAACAGGGCTAAAATCAGTGCCATACGGACATATACACCGTACTGAGCCTGTTTAAAATATGCTGCACGAGGATCATCGTCAACTTCAACAGCAATTTCGTTTACACGAGGAAGCGGATGAAGAATATACATGTCCTTTGGAGCAAGTTCCATTTTCTGTTTGTCAAGTATGTAGAAATCTTTCATACGGACATAGTCTTCTTCGTTGAAGAAACGTTCTTTCTGTACACGAGTCATGTAGAGGATGTCAAGTTTTGGAAGAGCATCCTCCAGACGTTCTACTTCTTCAAATTCTACATTGTTTTTCTCAAGGATATCTTCGCGGATGTAGCTTGGTACACGAAGCTCTTCCGGTGAGATCAGAACAAATTTTACATTGGAATAACGGAGTACCAGAGCTTCAATCAGAGAATGAACGGTACGTCCGAATTTCAGATCGCCGCACAGACCGATCGTAAGATTGTCAAGTCTTCCTTTAAGGGAACGAATAGTAAGAAGATCAGTGAGGGTCTGAGTAGGATGCTGATGACCACCGTCACCGGCGTTGATAACAGGAATAGAAGAAGCCATAGAAGCTACTAACGGAGCACCTTCTTTCGGGTGACGCATAGCACAGATGTCAGCGTAACAGGATACAACGCGGATTGTATCGGCAACACTTTCACCCTTTGAAGCGGAACTGGAATCAGCTGATGAAAAACCAAGAACTTTACCGCCAAGGTTCATCATAGCAGCTTCAAAGCTGAGACGGGTACGGGTGCTTGGCTCATAGAATAAAGTTGCAAGTCTCTTGTCGTCACAGACATGTGCGTATTTATCAGGGTGTTTCTCAATATCACTGGCCAGATCAAGAAGAGAATTTAACTCATCAACAGACAGATCCAGCGGACTCATTAAGTGTCTCATTTCATACCTCCATATTTTACTGGTTCAGGAATTTTTATTTAATCCTTCATAACATCATATAATAATCAGGTGCTTTTTTCAAGAGAGTTTTCCAAGTATTTTCTCAAAAAAAAGTCCGGCTCCGAACCAGAGGGGAGCGTAGTCTGGTCTTATCAGTCCCCGGTAATTCAGAGGAGTGTTGCTGTAGTCCCAGGGACACATATGAAAACAGCGCAAAAGAGCACCGCTGATAAATTCCACGAAGAAAAATCCGACAGTATAAATGCAGCCGCGGACAAAAAGCGGGACAGCAGAAAGTTTACCGGAGAGCGGGCGGATGATGGCACCGCATCCGTAAATGGGAAACATTAAAAGGGAAGTTTTTCCTGTCATGGTAAGTTCTCCTGAAAGGATGGAATGCAGTCCGGTCCAGAGGATTTCCATGCACCAGCCCGTCAGACCGCAGAGAATGAAAGCTTTTTTCATAGGTAACGCTCCTGTATAAATTTCTATGATTCTAGTATTGCCTGCCTTGAAAAAAACATACACGTAGGATATAATGAGAACACGTTATTACACTATAGCAATGAGGTGCCTTATGCGCAAAAGGAACGTGTGGAGGGGATCTCATGGAAATAAGAGGAGTTTATTATGAATTATCAGGAAAGCCGGGAGTACATAGACAAAATCACCCGGGAAATTCCCAGTGTCCTGGGACTGGATCATATGCGTGAGCTGATGAAACGTCTTGGAAATCCACAGGATGATCTGAAATATGTGCATATAGCCGGTACCAATGGCAAGGGTTCTGTCATTGCTTTTTTGTATTCTGTTTTATCAGGTGCGGGATATCGCATTGGAAGATATGTTTCGCCTACCCTGTATTCCTACAGAGGCAGGATGGAAGTTTCGGGAAGCAGGATCAGCAGAGAGGACTTTGCTGCTTATATTACACAGGTGTCTGATGTTATTGCTGCTATGACAAAGGATGGTTATCCCCATCCCACTGCATTTGAAATAGAGACTGCGGTGGCATTTCTGTTCTTTAAAAAAGAGAATTGTGATCTCGTTTTGCTGGAAGTGGGAATGGGCGGAAATCTGGACGCCACAAATATTATTAAGAATACGCTGCTGGCAGTGCTGGTATCGATCAGTATGGATCATATGTCTTTTCTTGGAAATACTCTGGCACAGATCGCAGAGAAGAAAGCCGGGATCATCAAAGACGGCTGCAGAGTGGTGACTGCCAGACAGAAGCCGGAAGCAATGCAGGTGATCGAGAGGATCAGCAGAGAACACGGTGCAAAATGTACCATAGCAGATGCTTCTGAGGCAGAGGTGCTAAAGGAAAGCTGCCTTGGACAGACAATCCGGTACAGGGGTGAAGAGTATGAGATTCCGCTGGCAGGTGTTTATCAGAAGGAAAATGCAGTAGTTGCGCTGAATGCTTTAAAAGTATTGGATGAGCTGGGCTTTCCCACTGCTGCGGAGCAGAAAAAAGAAGGGCTTCGCACAGTAAACTGGAACGGACGGTTTACAGTTATCTGTAAAAAACCGCTGTTTGTGGTAGACGGGGCTCATAATCCTGCTGCTGCGGATATGATGGCAGCTTCAATAGAGCATTATTTTAAGGGAAAACGGATCATCTATATTATGGGAGTGTTTGCAGATAAGGATTACAGAAGTGTGATTCAGAAAACTGCGCACTTTGCAGACCGGATACTTACGATCCAGACTCCGGATAATGTAAGGGCGCTGCCTGCCGGAGAGCTGGCGAAGACTGTCAGTGAATACAATCCCAATGTACAGGCAATGGATACGATTAAAGATGCAGTGGAGGAGGCTTTTTCACTTGCCGGGGAACAGGATGTGATCATTGCCTTTGGTTCTCTTTCCTTTATCGGAGAGATGACTGACATTGTAGAGAATTTGTGAAAGTAAAAAGGTACAATATAAATGATAGATTTACAGGAATGCAGAAATGAAATAGATAAGATCGACAGCGATATCATACGTCTTTTTGAACAGAGAATGAAGGTGTGTGAGGATGTTGCAGAATATAAGATACGAACAGGAAAGAAGGTTCTGGATCCGGAAAGAGAGAGACAGAAGCTGGAGGTCCTGAGAGGTAAGGCACATGGAGAATTTAATCAGCTTGGTGCACAGGAGCTTTTTCAGCAGATCATGGCGATCAGCCGTAAGAGACAGTATCAGCTTCTCACAGAGCATGGAATCGAGGATGATGAGAAACTGGAAATGGTAGATGCACTTCCGTTGAAAGATGTAAGAGTTGTCTTTCAGGGTGTGGAAGGTGCATACAGTTATGCTGCAATGAGGGAATATTTCCAGGACGATATTGAGAGCTTTCATGTAAAAACCTGGCGTGATGCAATGGAAGCAGTTGTGGAGGGAAGAGCAGACTATGCGGTACTTCCCATTGAGAATACAACTGCCGGTATTGTTGCTGATATTTATGATCTTCTTACAGAGTATGAGCTTAGCATTGTAGGAGAACAGATCATCCGTCCGGAGCATGTACTTCTGGGACTGCCGGATGCTGAACTGGAGGATATCAGACAGGTATGTTCTCATCCTCAGGCACTTTCCCAGTGTGGAAAATATCTGGAATCTCATCCGGACTGGAAGAAGAAAGAGATGGAAAATACTGCCGGTTCTGCCAAGAAGATAAAAGAAGACAATGACAAGACGCAGGCAGCTATTGCCAGCAGACAGGCAGGAGAGCTTTACGGACTGAAGATCCTGGCTGAGAATATCTGCTATAACGGACAGAATGCCACACGTTTTGTGATCGTGAGTAAGAAACCAATCTATGTGAAGGATGCACATAAGATCAGTATTTTCTTTGAACTGCATCATGAGAGCGGAACTCTTTACAATATGCTGTCTCACATTATTTATAATGGACTGAATATGACGAAGATAGAATCCCGCCCGATCACAGGGAAGAACTGGCAGTACCGTTTTTTTGTTGATTTCGAGGGAAATTTAAAGGACAGTGCAGTGAAGAATGCCCTGAGAGGAATTGAGGCAGAAGCTGACAGAATGAGAATTTTGGGAAATTATTAAAAATCATTTCCATAATGCCAGAGCGTGTTTGAAAAATCATTTCCACAATCTGCACGTCCCACTTTGCGGCATATTTTGCGTAAAGCATTTTTCAAACACACTCTGGTACATCGTTTTCGAAATAATTATACCACTCACAGCAGAACAATAAGATAAAACAACAAGGTAAGAAGGAAGTAATAAAAATGGCTAGATTAAATGAATGCATCTTATACCGTAACTTTGAACATGGAGAAATCCTTGATAAAATGGCAGAACTGATGAATGCCTGGGAACAGAAAGCACCTGATCTGAAAGAAAAGGAAGGGCTGTTCTTTGAGTGTGCCAACGGACTGGTGGAAACTGCCGGCGCTTATGGCTTTTCCGGAAATTTATGGCACTGTTATCTGACATTTCTTCTGGTAAATAATGAAAATGCATTCAGTACAGCCTGTGAGATCAGAGGGGCTGTCAACGGAAGTATTAATGAACTGGCACTGAATGATTTCGGTGTGTTTAAAGAACTGTATGATTTTGACCTGACTGTACTGGATGAGGCATTTGGAATTTCCTGCTGTAAGGTTCTCGGTGATTATACCAACACCGGAAGTAACAGCAAGATGTTTAATTCCCGTATCAGAGACCGTATCTGTGATCTGAGCAAAACGCTGGCAGCAGCGGAGTCCACAGAGGAATTCATGAAGGATATGGTACAGTTTTATAAGGATTTTGGTGTGGGTAAGCTGGGATTACATAAGGCCTTTCGTGTAGGCCATGATGAGAATGATAATGTGGAGATCCAGCCGATCACAAGGATCGCTCATGTGAAACTGGAAGACCTGGTCGGATATGAAATCCCGAAGCAGAAACTGATCGAGAATACAGAAGCTTTCGTAAGAGGCAGAAAGGCAAACAACTGTCTGCTTTTTGGTGATGCAGGTACAGGTAAATCCTCAAGTATCAAGGGAATCCTGAACCGTTATTATGATGAGGGACTTCGTATTATCGAGGTGTATAAGCATCAGTTTCAGGATCTGAATGATGTGATCGCTCAGATCAAGAACAGAAACTATAAATTCATTATCTATATGGATGATCTGTCATTCGAGGAATTTGAAATCGAATATAAATATCTGAAGGCAGTGATCGAGGGTGGTCTGGAGAAGAAGCCGGACAATATCCTGATCTATGCAACAAGTAACAGAAGACATCTGGTAAGAGAGAAATCCAGTGACAAGCTGGAGATCATGGATGATGACGATCTGCATTCCTCCGATACAGTGCAGGAGAAGCTTTCACTGGTTTATCGTTTTGGTGTCCGTATTTATTATGGTGCACCGAGCAAAAAAGAATTCCAGACAATTGTGAAAGCTCTCGCAGAGAGAAACGGAATTACCATGCCGGAGGACGAACTGCTTCTGGAAGCAAATAAGTGGGAGCTTTCCCATGGAGGACTTACAGGACGAACTGCACAGCAGTTTATCGACCATCTGCTGGGTGTGGAGAAGGAATAAAAAAGCAAATAGATGAATGGTAAAGGGGGAACGCATATGGCAGTCATGACATTTGCAGCCATTGACATCGGATCTTATGAAGTCAGCATGAAGATCTTTGAGATGTCAAAAAGAATTGGTTTTCGTGAACTGAATGATGTCAGATACAGTCTGGAAATCGGAAAGGGTGTCTATTCTGACGGAAAGATCGATTCAGAAATGCTGAATGTTTTATGTGAGGTGCTGAACGACTTTAAGAGGCTGATGCAGGACTTTGGGGTGGAAGAGTATCGTGCCTGCGGCACCAGTGCATTCAGAGAACTTGTGAATCCGCTGCTGATCATTGAACAGATCTATCAGCGTACAGGAATGAAAATAGAAATATTAAGCAGTGCAGAACAGCATTTCCTTGGGTACAAATCAATTGCTGCCATAGAAAAGGGATTCAAAAAGATGATCCAGAAAGGCACCGCGATCCTGGATGTGGGCGGCGGAAGCCTTCAGGTTTCCCTCTTTGACAAGGATGCTCTGGTCACTACCCAGGGACTTAAAATGGGAAGTTTAAGAATCCGCCAGCGTCTGCAGGAACTGGAGAAAACAACCATTCATTATGACAAGCTGGTTGAGGAATTTATCCGAAATGACCTGATGAGCTTTCAGCGTCTGTATCTGAAGGATAAGGATATCAGGAATGTGATCCTGATGGGAGATTTTATTACAGATATGATCTTCCAGGAGGAAATGGAAGACAGGATCATTACAAGGGAAGAGTTTATGAAACGCTATGAGGATACAGTTGGAAAATCTGTTGACCTGCTGGCACAGGAGATGGAGATTGATCCGGAATATGCATCCCTTGTTGTGCCGACCATGGTAGTGTGCAGAAATTTTATTGATATTTTCAATGCAGAGTCTCTCTGGGCACCAGGTGTTTCCCTGCTGGATGGAATTGCCTATGATTTTGCGGAGAAGAAAAAATTTCTCAAAAGTGTCCACAATTTTGAAAATGACATTCTGGTTACATCAAAGAACATTGCAAAACGCTATTCCAGCAGTAAGAGCCATATCCAGGGAACTATGAATCTTTGCCTGAATATCTTTGACAGTATGAAGAAGGTTCATGGTATGGGAGCAAGAGAACGTCTGTTATTGCAGATCGCGGCACTACTTCATGACTGTGGCAAATATATCAGTATGGAAAAGGTTTCCGAGTGTTCCTATCAGATCATTATGTCTACAGATATCATTGGGCTGTCCTTTCTGGAACGCCAGATGATCGCATGTGCGGTCAGATTCAATAATTCTGCGTTTGTTTATTACGATGAACTTTACAGTATGGGAATCGCTATAGACAGAGAGAGCTATATCAAGGTGGTAAAGATGACTGCAATCCTTCGTTTGGCGAATGCCATGGACAGAAGTCATTATCAGAAAGTAAAAGGAATCAAAGCAGTGCTCAAAGACAGAGAACTGCAGATGATCGTGGATTCTGCACAGGACATTTCCCTGGAACTGGGACTGCTGAAAGATAAAGAGGCATTTTTTGAAGAAGTATTTGGCATTCGTCTGGTTCTCAGACGCAAGGGCAGAGCGTAAAGGAGGATGAACTTATGGACTTTGAAAAATTTGAAAAGAAAGAATATTTCGTGAATCGCGAGCTGAGCTGGCTCAAATTTGATGAGCGTGTTCTGAGTGAAGCAAGAGATAAAAATCTTCCTTTGTTTGACAGACTGAAGTTCTTAAGCATTACCGCATCCAATCTGGATGAATTCTTTATGGTGCGTGTGGCGTCTCTTAAGGATCAGGTACATGCAGGATATCATAAAACAGACATTGCAGGAATGACAGCCAAGGAGCAGTTAAAAGAAATCAGTGTCCGTACCCATGAACTGGTTCATGTACAGTATAATACTCTGAACCGTTCTCTGATCCCTGCGCTTGAGAAAGCCGGAATGCACCTGGTGGCAGCCCATGAGAATCTTACAGAAGCACAGAGTGTATTTGTAGACAGATATTTTGAGGATAATGTATATCCGGTACTTACACCGATGGCGATGGATTCTTCCAGACCGTTTCCGCTGATCAGAAACAAAACATTAAATATCGGTGCCCTGATCTCCAAGAAGGAGAAGAGTGATAAACTCAACAAAAAGGATAAAACAGGAGAACTTCTGTTTGCTACAGTGCAGGTTCCGTCTGTGCTTCCAAGGGTGGTGCAGATTCCGTCAAAGAAGGATGGAGATACCACAGTGATCCTGCTGGAAGAGATTATTGAAAGAAATATTGACAAACTTTTCCTGAGTTATGATGTGATATGTGCCCATCCTTACCGCATTATGCGTAATGCGGATCTTACCATCGATGAAGATGAGGCAGAGGATCTGCTGGTGGAGATCCAGCGTCAGTTAAAGAAACGTCAGTGGGGTGAGGTTATCCGTCTGGAAGTAGAGGATAAGATGGATGAACGTCTGCTGAAGATCCTGAAGACGGAATTTGACATCAAAGAGGCAGATATTTTTGAGATAAACGGACCTCTGGATCTTACCATGCTTATGAAAGTATATGGCGCGGATGGCTTTGATGCTTACAAGACACCGAGATATCAGCCGGCACCTGTACCGGAATTTCAGAATGAGAAGGATATTTTCCAGGTGATACGTGAGGGCGATGTATTCCTGCATCATCCTTATATGAGCTTCGATCCTGTTGTAAATTTCGTGCGTCAGGCAGCAAAAGATCCGGATGTTCTGGCTATTAAACAGACTCTGTATCGTGTCAGCGGCAATTCACCGATCATTGCTGCCCTTGCGCAGGCAGCAGAAAACGGCAAACAGGTTTCCGTACTGGTAGAGCTGAAAGCACGTTTTGATGAAGAAAATAATATTGTATGGGCGAAGAAGCTGGAGAAGGCAGGATGTCATGTAATTTATGGTCTGGTAGGCCTTAAGACACACAGCAAGATCACACTGGTTGTGCGCAGGGAAGAGACAGGAATCCGCCGTTATGTGCATCTGGCGACCGGAAACTACAATGATTCCACTGCAAAACTCTATACAGACTGCGGTATCTTTACCTGCGATGAACGTTTCGGTGAAGATGCAACAGCAGTATTTAACATGCTCTCCGGATATTCTGAACCGAAGAGCTGGAATAAGCTGATCGTAGCACCAATCTGGATGAAAGACAGATTCTTAAGCCTGATCGAACGTGAGGCGGAGAATGCAAAGAAAGGACTTCCGGCGTTGATCCGCGCAAAGATGAATTCCCTCTGTGATCCGAAGATTATTGCAGGATTGTATTATGCATCTTCCTGCGGAGTTCAGGTGGAGCTTCTGGTAAGGGGTATCTGCTGTCTGAAAGTAGGAGTGCCGGGAATCAGTGAGAATATTCATGTCCGTTCTATTGTAGGGGAATTTCTGGAGCATAGCCGTATTTTCTATTTTGAAAACGGCGGAAACCCGGAAATCTATATGGGAAGTGCGGACTGGATGCCGCGTAACCTTGACCGCAGGGTAGAGATTGTTTTCCCTGTGGAAGATGAGAAGATTAAGAAAGAGCTGGAGCACGTACTTGATCTGGAGTTTAAGGATAATGTAAAAGCTCATATCCTGCAGTCAGATGGAACTTATGTGAAGCCGGATAAACGAGGCAAAGCCCAGATTAACTCTCAGATGGAATTCTGTATGGAGGCAACTGAGAAGGCTGCACTTCATAAACACGAAGAAAAGAAATCCCGCGTATTCATTCCGGCAGAGCCTGCGGAGGATATAGAGGAATAAGAAACAGTCAGAAACAGAAATAAATAACTGGGAAATGAATGCCATGGAAAGCGGTGGAGCTGCCATGGCATTTCTTCTCTGGAACAAAAATAAAAACCTTTTTTGTGGCAAAAGCCGCGTAAATACAGGGCTTTTTGAACGAAAAAT
>OGQB01001830.1_pt1 | contig 16923 bp, 18 predicted proteins | sample 1553071 | NCBI WGS metagenome assembly OGQB01 (sample SAMEA2580284, study PRJEB22360) | human gut metagenome | biome: human gut; feature: human-associated habitat; material: faeces | place: Denmark | collected 2008/2010
AAATATTAATGAAACTTTTTTATCTTTGTTATTTCCACCAATTACATATTTATTTGTTAAATCTTTATCATTTGAAACCTCTTTCATGACGATTAATTCTTCTTTAAACTCGCCAACACTTCTCATTTTGCTATAACTTTCATCTACATCTATCTCGCAGCCATTTATACCAGTTTTGTATTCATCTTTATTTACGATTGGATTTACATTTGATATTTTTTTATCTTTTTCTTCTTCTTTAATGGCTCTCATTATAGGATCGGAATTTCTAGCGATAATTGTTACTTTTTCAGTATAAAAGAAACTAAATCCTACTAATAATAAGACTGCAGTTACCTTTAATATTTTCTTTAGCATATTAATCACCTAATAAATTTTATGAAATAAAAAAAGAAATGATTACTCATTTTCTAATTTAATGTTTTTACATTTTCTTCTTTTTCATATGGTGAATAAACTATACCATCATTAGAAAGTATTGAATCAGCACTAAATGATTCACCATTATAAAATTCATCAGCAACATACATTGATAAATTTTGATCTGTAGTTAAATTATTTACAATATGATTATTTGAATCAACCAATACCATATACGCATAATCAGAATTACTAAATGAAAAATCTATATTATATCCAGTATCATTAAGTCTATTTTCTAGTTTTTTAGAATCATCAATAAGCTTATTATATTCATCGATATTACCATTTGAATCAATGAAATTTTCATAATCCAAAACAACTTTAGAAAGATATTCACTTTTTATATTTTCTAAAACTTCATTACCATTTCTTATACCAGTATTTTCAACATATTTTTCTAATTTTCCAATAGAATCATTTGCCCACGCATTTAATATTTGAGGTTGTGCATTTGAAATATTACAAGTTCTAGCAATTGTTTCAAATATCTTTTCTCCTTGTTCTTTTGTTCCCTTTTGTTTACCTAAATTATATGCTCCTGTACCAACAAGTGCAACTGCTAAACTACCAATTATAAATGGTATAAATTTTCTTTTTTTAGTAGTTCTCTTATTTTGTTTTTTTAATATTTCTTGTTTTTTTTCTTTTTTAGCATTATCTGATAGATATTCATCTTCAAAATCATATTTCTTACTAAGTGATTCTTCATTAATTTTATCTACATCATAAACTTTATTTTTAGCATTTAATCTTTTATTTTCTAGTTCTTCCTGTACTCTATCCATCTTTTCCTCCTAATTTTCGTTATATGCTTTCATTATTTTATTGTGTATTCCTGGTTCAACATAATCTATTGCATTCATAGTTACTTCTAAAGCCTTTTTATATTCACCTTTAAAGAATAATTTTTCAGCAAAATTTAAACCTTCATTAACTTTTTCTTTATAACTTCTGTATCTATTTCCGTAAACAAAAGTTTCTTCGAACATCACTATTGTTTTAAGTAAACTATTTGTTGTATTAAATACTTTGAAAACAAGATCTCTTGCTGTATCAACTCTTATATTAAGTGTTTCTATATTTATAGGTTTTTTGTTTAACTCTTTTTGTATTTCTTTAATTGCATCAGATGCATCTTGAAGTTCTACAAAGTAATTATCTGGAATAACTGGAATATTATAAAGTCTAATTCTATTCTTTGCTTTTTTAAGCAAATTTTTAATATTATCAAGTTGTTCTCTTGCTCTTATCTCATCATCTTTCATACTACCTATAGTTTTTAAATCATAATTAAGAGATTCTTCAAGTTTTGATACTTTAATCATTAACACATCAAGTTCTTTTACAAGTTTAGAATATGGAAATGTATGATTTTTACTACAATCCATTAAATTATTATAGCTATCTTTAATTTTTCTAGTCTCATCATTGATTATATTTAATCTCTTTACATCTTCTTCTTTTAAATCATATGTTTCTGATAAAGAATCTATTTGACCCATTAAATTGCTTATAATTTTATTTGTTCTTATTAACTTTGTTTTAAATGATTTTACATTAGATTCAAATGTTTTTTTGCATATTTTTTCATATTCAAAATCACTATATAGAGAATCATAATAATTAACTATTGTTTTAAGTTCAAATACAACATCTTCTAAATTTAAAACTTTAACTCTATCTAAAACATCTTTTACTTTTTTTTCAGTTTCTTTAATATTATATTCAACATTTAAATAATCAAGTTGATACAATTCTCTTGTCATTTTTATATATAAACTTGAAATATCCTCAATCTTTCCTGGTATTAATTCATTACACATAATTAAAATTGCTGGAACTTCTTTTACGACATATTCAATATGATCAATCATTTCAGTAATACCTTTTACTAAATAATTTATCTCATCATAATCTTTCTTTTCCATTACAATTTCAAACTCTTGAAATCTTTTTTCAATGTTTTCAAATTGAAGTTCTATTTGATTATTTACTGGTTTATAATCAGCCTTATTTTTTTCGTAATCTTGTTTTATTCCTCTATATTTGTTTTTTAGTTTTACAATTTGATTTCTATTTTTTTCTTCACTTAATGTTATTTCTTTTATTTCTGATAATAATGTATTTGTCTTTTCTCTAAGTCTATAAATTTTTAATTCTATATCAGCGAGTAAGGTTTTAAGTTCTTTATACTTTTTTCTTGCAACTAAATCATCAGCATCAAGAAGCATATCTGTTACCTTAGGAATATAAATATTTCTTATATCATCAAATTTATGTTGCCAATTATCATATTTATATTTTAACTTATCATCTTTAACTAATGCTTCAACCTTTGATAACTCATTTAAAATAGGTGCGTTAATTATCAAATTTTTTTCTTTTTCAAGTTCACTAATAGATTCTTTTAATTTTTTATTTTGCTTAGAATTTCTAAGTGCAAAAATTACTATTAAAATAATGATAGTTACTATGTAAATTGTAAATATAAAAAGAGCATTATTCATAATTCACCTCTATTATTTACATTTTATCACAAAATATTGTATTTTTCTACTATTTTTGCTGTTAATTTATTAATATTATGTTTGACTATTTATTATTTTATGTTATAATATGTGTGCAAACATTTTGTAGCAGTTACTTGAAATATGTAATGCGTTATATACGTAACAGTATTATTAGTACCGTGCCCTTTTAAAAGCTACGCACGATGGAACATATTAAAATATAACACCCTATATATTGGCAAGTATAATACTTAAAGTTTGAAATCTAGTAAAGGAGGAAAAGGAAAATGTCAAGATACACAGGACCTGCTAATAAGAAAAGTCGTAGAGTTGGTTTCTCAACACTTGAAAATGGTAAAGATTTAGCTAAAAGACCATATAAACCTGGTCAACACGGACAAGATAGAAAAGCAAAAGCTTCTAACTACTCTATCCAATTAAATGAAAAACAAAAAGTTAAATTTACTTATGGTTTAAACGAAAAACAATTCAGACTATTATTTAATAAAGCTGGTAAAATGCAAGGTATTCATGGTGAAAACTTCTTAAGACTTCTTGAAAGTAGATTAGATAACATAGTTTATAGAATGGGACTTTCTAGAACAAGAAGAGGTGCAAGACAAATTGTTAACCATGGACATATCTTAGTAAATGGTAAAAAAGTTGATATTCCTTCATATATGGTTAAACCTGGTGATGTAATTAGTGTTAAAGAATCATCAAAAGATCATAAAGCTATTAAAGAAGCTTTAGAAGCTATCAACAATACTGTTGAATTTGTTACTTTCGATAAGAATAAACTTGAAGGTACATATGTTAGATTACCAGAAAGAAGCGAACTTAGCTCAGATATAAATGAAGCATTAATCGTTGAATTCTATAGTAGATAATAAAAACCTAGAAATATCTAGGTTTTTTTATTTTATTCTTTCGTACATATATGTTATAAAAATTTTTAAATTAAAAAAATAGTCTATTGACTATTTATATTTTTTATTTAATAAACTTAAAAATAGTGTAACTATAACAACGTTTGATAAGGATATTAATATATTGTTAACATTTGCATTATTATATGATTCATTATCTTTCTTTTCTGAAATATAACTTGCATAACAATTATCCTTTATTGTATCTTGATCTATTTCTTCTGCAGGAATCTTATCTAAATCACATATTTGCTTTGAATAATCAGTATATGATAACATTTCATTTTTATTTATTATTTTAATTCCCACTCCAAATGTAATTACAACGGCCGCAATAAGCCATATCACAAGTATTGAGTTAATTACCTTTAAAACTATATCTTTTTCTTTTGAAAATAATTTTGCCATTTTTACCTCCTAATTAAATATAACTAAGTAGTATTTTTTCTTTCCCCTTCTTACTACTATATATTTATTATATAACGCTTTCTCTTTATTTACAAGCATATCAGTAGTATTTATTTTTTCTCCATTAATGCTTATTGAACCATTATTAATAAATTCTCTTGCTTCTCTTTTACTTGATAAAATTTTAGTGTTTACAAGCATATCAACAATATTCATTTCTTCTGTTATTGTTTCTGTTTGGACTCCTGATAATGCATCTTTTAATTCACTTTCAGAAAGTGATGCAATATCGCCACTAAACAATGCTTCTGTTATTTTTAATGCTTTATTATATTCTTCTGTACCATGTAAATCAGTTATAATTTCTTTTGCAAGTGTTTTTTGAGCAATTCTTTTTTCTGGACATTCATTGTGCTCGCTCATAACTTTTTCTATTTCTTCTTTATTTAAGAATGTAAATACTTTCAAATATTCTTCTACTTTTTCATCACTACTATTTATTAAATATTGATATATTTCATAACTTGATGTTTTATTTATATCAAGCCATAATGCATTTCCTTCTGATTTTCCAAATTTCTTGCCATTTGAATCTAATATTAAAGGCATTGTAAATGCGTATGCTTTTTTACCTAATTTTTTGTTTATTAATTCAATTCCAGTTGTAATATTACCCCATTGATCAGAACCTGCAGCTTGCATTATACAATTTTTTTCTTCATATAAATGTACAAAATCATTACCTTGTAATAATGTATAAGTAAACTCTGCAAAAGTTATACCCGTTTCAAGTCTTCTACTAATAATATCTTTATTAAGCATATAATTAACATTAATATATTTTCCTGTATCTCTTAAAAAATCAAGAATATTAACATCTTTGTACCAATCATAATTATTAACTACTTCAACATTACCATTAAATATCTTTTCAACTTGTTTTTTTATAGATTCTACATTATTTAAAACTGTTTCTTTTGAGATAATTTCTCTTTCTGATGTCGGTCTTGGATCACCTATCATACCAGTCGCTCCTCCAACCAATAATATTGGATGAAATCCTGCTTTTGCAAGTCTCTTAGCAGTTACTAAACTAGAATAATGTCCAATATGAAGGCTATCAGCAGTAGGATCTGTCCCCCAATAGAAACATGCCTTTTTTTCATTGATTATTTTTTCTAAATCATCTCCAGCCTCATCTTTTATAAGACCTCTCCATTTTAATTCATCATAAAAATTCATAATTTTTCCTCCTAATACTGAAAAAAAGCCTATGATGTAAGGACGAATTTTTCGCGGTACCACCTTACTTCATAGACTTTTCTATGCTCTTTTTTTCATTTAACGCATGAATTTACGCTTTAATTCATAATATTGTAATTTCATTATTATTATGCTTAGTTTTCAGCAAACCACTAAGTCTCTTTTTTCATAAATAATAACTACTTATATATTAATCACAATCAAATTACAATTATATTTTATTATAAAGATAGCATTTAGTCAATACTAATCATTTTCATGTATTTCTTTTATTATCTTTTCTATTTTATTTCCATAATCTATTGATTCATCAAATACAAAATGAAGTTCTGGAATTTTTCTCATTTCTAATTTTCTTTTCATAAGTTCACTTCTAATAAATCCTTTTGCTCCATTTAAATCATGAATGCATTTATCTCTGTTCTCATCATTTAAAACTGTACAATAAACTTTTGCATAAGATAAATCGCTAGATAAATCTAAATGTGTTATTGTTACAAATTTAATATCTTCATCTTTTATTTCAGTCATTAAAATTGAACTGATTTCTTTAATAAGTAAATTTGCAAGTCTTTCTGTTTTAATACTCATTTTAACACCTCTTATTCTAGTTTCTTTGCTACCTTTTTATTTCAACCATTTCATATGCTTCAATTACATCTTTTTCTTTTATATCATTATAATTTTCAAGAGTAATACCACATTCAAATCCTTTTTTAACTTCTTTAGCTTGATCTTTTTCTTTTTGAATTGTATTAATTGCGCCATCATAAACAACAACACCATCTCTTATTAATCTTGCTTTAGCATTTGATCTTACTACTCCGTCTGTTACCATACATCCTGCGATAGTACCTACTTTAGAGAATTTAAATAATTTTCTAACTTCTGCTGAACCAATTACTTTTTCTTCATATTCTGGATCAAGCATGCCTTTCATTGCACTTTCCATTTCTTCAACTAATTTATAAATAATATTATAAAGTCTTATATCTACATTATATTCTTTGGCAACCTCTAAAGTTTTTGCATTTGGTCTTACATTAAACCCAATTATAATAGCATCAGATGCATTTGCAAGTACTATATCACTTTCAGTAATTGTTCCAACACCACTTCTAATTACATTAACTCTAACACCTTCAACTTCTATCTTAGATAAAGAATTTTTAACTGCTTCTTCTGTTCCTTTAACATCAGTTTTAAGTATTACATTTATTTCTTTTACACCTGATTTAATTTTATCAAATAAATCATCTAGGGAAATTGCTTTATTATTTTTACTATTTTTAAGTTTTGCTTGTTCCTTTCTATTTTCCGCAATAGTTTTAGCTTCTTTTTCTGTTTCAAAAGCCATAAATCTATCTCCTGATGATGGAACTTCACTTAAACCTGTTATTTCAACTGGTGTAGATGGAAGTGCTTCAACCACTTCTCTTCCTAAGTCATCTTTTAAAGTTCTAACTTTTCCATAAGTTGTTCCAACAACAATTGGGTCACCTAATCTAAGTGTTCCATTTTGAACAAGTAATGTTACTGTTGAACCAACATTTTTATCAAGTTTTGATTCAATTACTGTACCTAGGGCATATCTATTTGGATTTGCTTTTAATTCACCCATTTCTGAAACAAGTTGAATACTGTCTAATAAATCATCAACACCTTCACCTGTTAATGCAGATATTTTTTGATATATTACATCTCCACCCCATTCTTCTGGAGTAAGACCACGAGCTGCCATTTCAGTCATAATTTTTTCTGGATTTGCACCTGGTTTATCCATTTTATTTATAGCAACTATTATTGGTACACCTGCAGCTTTAGCATGATCTATTGCTTCTTCCGTTTGAGGCATTACACCATCGTCTGCTGCGACAATTATAATAACTATATCTGTTACAGCAGCACCTCTTGCACGCATTTCAGTAAATGCTTCGTGTCCTGGAGTGTCTATAAATGTTATCTTTTTACCATTTTTTTCTATTTGATATGCACCAATATGTTGTGTAATTCCACCAAATTCACCAGTTGTAATATGACTATTTCTAATGTAGTCAAGTAAACTTGTTTTACCATGATCAACATGTCCCATTATAGTTACAACTGCTGGTCTATCTACTAAAGATGCTGGATCATCATTAACTTCAAATTTTTCAAAATTAGTCTTATCTTGTGATTCGAAGCTCTTTAATGTCTTATCATAATCAATTACAATCATCTCAACATCATCATAACTAAGTGAATTATTTAAACTAGCCATTATACCTAAATTCATTAGTTTTTTTATTACTTCAGTTGGATTAACATTTAATTCTTTAGCAAGTTCGCTAACTGTCATTCCTTCTTTATAAACTATAATATTATCATCATGAGATGCTTCATTTTGCATAAGTTTTTCTTTATTCTTATACATTTGCTTTCTTTTTGCATGCATATCTTCTTTTTGAACTTCAGACTTTTTCTTTAATTTTTGCTTTTTTACAGTATCATCAAATCTAATATGAGATGCACTTGCAAGTTCTTCAGCCTTATCTTCAAGTTCTGCATCTAAATCATAATCCTTTTCTTCAGTTATTTCATCTATATATTCTGGTTCTTCTTCCTCATTCACATTCATAGTTAAAGTATTGTCCAAATCAATTATTTGGTCCTCATCTAACATATCATCTGCATTTTTAATATCATAACCTAATTCTTGTGCTTTTTTAATTACTGCTTCAACTGTAACATTTATATCTAAAGCATATTCTTTAACACTCATCATAAGCTATTCGCCTCCTTTTAATTTTTTCTTTCTAGTTTTTTAGCAAGTGATAATACATCATCTGTTACACTTTCTACTTCTTCTTTTGTAATATCATCTATACCATAACAAACTACTTCTACACCAGCATGATTAAGCATTATTTTGCTTATATCTACTAATTCTTTTTTTGAATACATTCTTAAATAAACAACCTTTTTAATACCTACTTGAATTATTTCTTTTGTGCATTCTGTACAAGGAAACCAAGTTACATAAAGAGTACTGCCTTTTAAATCATCTAGGCTACCCCTATAATTTAATATTGCATTTCTTTCAGCATGTACTACATAATAGTCTTTAACATCTTTTTTTATTCCTGTTATTTCACCTGTTGATGCCCAGTCAAATGTATCATCATTCATACCTTTTGGAAGACCATTATAACCAACTGATAAAACTTTATTATCAGAATTTACTATACATGCACCTACTCTATTATGTGGATCCTTACTTCTTGCAGATATCAAAAGTGCATTCATCATAAAATATTCGTCCCAAGATAAATAGTTTTCTCTTTTATCTGACAAAATATTACCCCCTAATACCGTTTTTATTGATTTATTATTTCTTCAAGTTTTTCATATACACTATCATCAATAGTAGTTTCTAAATGTTTATCTAAAGCCTTTGATTTTCTTGCTTTATTTAAAACATCTATATCCTTTTTAATATATGCACCTCTGCCATTTGCCTTACCTGTTAAATCAACAAAAACTTCATTTTCATTATTTTTGACAACCCTAATTAAATCTTTTTTTTCTAATTTTTCTTTTGTTACAACGCACGTTCTAAGTGGTATTTTTTTATTTTTCATTAAAAACCTCCTTATGCTTCGTAATATTTATAAATATTTATTCCTTCTTCTTGAACTTGTTCTCTTGTTTTTACGTCAATTTTGCATTTTGTAAGTCTTGCGGCAAGTTTAACATTTTGTCCTTTTTTACCAATTGCTAATGATAAATTATCTCCTTCTGCAACTGCTAATGCTTCACTTTTCTTATCATCTAATATATATACTTCAACATCTTTTGCTGGAGATAAAGCATTTTTAATAAATTGAACTAAATCTTTGCTATACTCTACAACATCAATTTTTTCACCGTTAAGTTCCTTAGAAATATTATTAATTCTTATTCCTTTTTCACCAATACAAGCACCTACTGCATCTACTTTTTCATTTTCTGAATAAACTGCTATTTTGCTTCTGCTTCCTGGGTCTCTTGCAACGCTATAAAGAATAACTATTCCTTCATTTAATTCTGGAATTTCTTTTTCTAATAATCTTTTTACAAATCCATAATGGCTTCTTGAAAGAAGTATAACTGGGCCACCTTTTTGACCAAGTTCTATTTTTGAAACATATACTTTAACTTGTGAACCCATTACTAATTCTTCACCAGGAATTATTTCTGATTTTGGAAGAATTCCGTGTGCTCTACCAAGATCTACATAATAATTTTGTTTATCTTCTCTTGCTAAAGTACCTACCATTAATTCTCCTTCTTTGTCTTCGAATTCTTTCATGATGCTTTCTCTTTCTGCTTCACGAACTTTTTGTGTAAATACTTGTTTACAAGTTGATGCTGCTACTCTACCAAAATCTTTTGGTGTTACTTCTTCCTCGATAACATCTCCTACTTTTAAATGATTAGGGTTATCTCCTAATTCTTCTAGTAAAATTTGTGCATCTTCTTCATCTTCCATATTTATTTCGTCAACAACTACCTTGTATGCAACTACTTTTATTTCTCCTGTTTCTCTATCTATTTTTACTTTACTATTTGTTGCATTATTATTTTTTTTGAAAGCTGCATGAAGTGCTGTTTCCATATATTCAAATATTTCATCCTCACTAATGCCTCTTTCTTTTGCAAGTGCTTTAACTGCTCTTATAAAATCTAATCCATTCATCTTATTCTCCTCCTTTTGAGCATACATTTAATACATAACTTTCTTCTATTAAATCTGCTTTGTCTAATATTGGATTAACTATATTAGTTGCAAGCACACATGTATCTATATCAACATATGGCTTTTTATCTATAATTATATATAGATTTTTTACTCCTTCTTCATCTTCATATAAAACATCTACAATGTCTATATTTTCTTTTTTTAATGGTTCAACTAACATCTCTTTTATTTTTTCAAGCATATATACCTCCCATTATATATAAAGAGCGAGGTTTTTTGCCTCACTCTTTGCTGATGAGTTAATTATATCATAATTTTTTAACTTTTACACCCTTTTAAGCGATTTTTTTGCTATAATTATAAAGAAAGTAGTGATAAAAACATCAATTAATATAGATATATGCAAAATATAATAATATTATATTAAATCATATAACAATGAATTTTAAATTTTTGGAGGTAATATGAAAAAGAGGTTTATATTTGATCTTGATGGAACACTTCTTCATGGTGATTTAAATTTAAAGCCAAACAAAGAAAGTTATTTAAATGCATGTGGTAACTATCATGTAAATGAATGTATAATGATAGGTGACACAATAGAAAAGGATGTAATTGGTCCAAATAAATTTGGAATAGATTCAATTTATTATAATCCTGAAAATAAGGAATATGATAAGAGTAAGATATTAAGTATAAATAGTTTTGATAAGATAAAGGAGATGTTTTAATATGAATAAAGAAGAAAGAGTAAAAAATTTAAAAGAAGAAATTATAGAAAAATTAAAAAAAGTTACAACTTTAAAAGAATTAAATGATTTAAAAGTAGAATATTTAAGTAAAAAAGGACCTATTTCAGAACTTTCATCATTAATGAAAGAAATACCAAATGAAGAAAAGAAAGAATTTGGTTCACTTTTAAATGATTTAAAAACATTTGTTAATAACTCATTTGATGAATTAAAAGAAAAATTAGAAGAAGAAGCATTAAATAAAAAATTAGAAGAAGAAAAAATAGATATCACTTTAAGTGGGACTTTTATTCCATCAGGAAGTCCATCAATAATAGAAAAAATAGTTGAAGAAACAGAAGAATTCTTTATAGGAATGGGATATGATGTTTTAGAAGGACCTGAAATAGAACTTGATAAATATAACTTTGAAATGCTTAATTTACCAAAGGATCATCCTGCTAGAGATGCACAAGATACATATTATTTAGAAGGAGAAAATATCTTACTTAGAAGCCAAACATCACCAATTCAAGTAAGAACAATGTTAAAAGGAGAAGGTAAAACTCCAATTAGAATGATATGTCCTGGTAAAACATATAGAAGAGAAGATATAAATGCGACTCATGAACAAGAATTTACTCAAATTGAAGGACTTGTAATTGATAAAAATATATCACTTAGTGATTTAAAAGGAACATTTGATGCATTTATAAAAAATATGTTTGGAGAAGGAGTAGAAGCAAGATTTAGACCAAGTTATTATCCATTTACAGAACCATCAGTAGAGATGGATATGAGTTGTATATATTGTGATGGAAGTGGTTGCTCAATGTGTAAACCAAAAGGATGGATAACTATTTGTGGAGGAGGAATGGTTCATCCTAATGTATTAAAAGCATGTGGTTATGATCCAAATGAATGGCAAGGATTTGCGTTTGGTATGGCTGCTGAAAGAATATCAATGCTTAAATATGGTATTACTGATATGAGAGTATGTCATGAAAATGATTTAAGAGAAACAAAAAATTTTGATAGAAAGGAGATTAGATAGCTATGATAAGTATGAACTGGGTAAAAGATTATATTGATATAGAAGATGAGAATCTTGATGAACTAGCAGATAAAGTAACAAAAGCAGGTATAAATGTTGAACATGTAATATCTAATCATATTGATAATTTAGTTGTAGGAAAAGTATTATCATGCGTTCCTCATCCTGATTCAGATCATATGCATGTATGTATGGTAGATGTAGGAAAAGAAACTATTCAAATAGTATGTGGCGCACCAAACGTAAAAGAAGGAATAAAAGTAATAGTGGCTCTTCCAGGAGCTACACTTCCAGGTAATTTTACTATTTCAAAAAGTAAAAAAAGAGGTGTTGACTCAAATGGTATGATATGTGCTTTATCAGAAATAGGATTAGAAGAAGACACGGAAGAAAACTATAAAAAAGGTATATATGTATTAGATGATGATGCGCGCGTTGGAGTAGATGCTTTAGAATATATGGGAGCATGTGATACTTTATACGATTTAGACATACATAAACACAAAAATAATGATTGCTTTTATCATATAGGATTTGCTTATGAAGTAGGAGCAATTTTAGGAAAAAAAGTAAACTTACCAGATGATAGTTATGAAGAAATAAGTGATTCAGTTAAAAATCATTTTAACTTAAAAGTAGATACAGAAAATTGTACATATTATAAAGCTAAAATGGTAACAGATTTAAAAATAGGTGAATCTCCTAAATTTATTCAAAATAGATTAATATCCGCAGGTATGAGACCAATAAATAATATAGTTGATATTTCAAACTATGTAATGCTTGAATATGGTCAACCACTTCATTTCTTTGATAAAAATAAACTAGGTAATGAAATACTTGTTAGAATGGCAAATGATAATGAAGAAGTAGTAACTTTAGATAAAAAAGAAAGAACATTAAGTTCTGATGATATTGTAATAACAGATGGAAAAAGAGTAGTCGCAGTTGCGGGAGTAATGGGCGCACTTAATACTGATGTTGATGAAAATACAACAGAAGTATTAATAGAAAGTGCTATATTTAATCCTACTAATATAAGAAAAACAGAAAAAAGATTAAATCTAAGAAGTGAAGCATCTATGAGATATGAAAAAGGATTAAACTATGAATATACTATAAAAGCACTAGATAGAGCATGTCATTTACTTGAAAAATATGCAGGTGGTAAAGTATTAAGTGATTATGTACTTTATGATAATGAAGATAAAACAGAGAAAAAAATAACATTTAAAACAGAAAAGGTAAATTCGTTACTTGGTATTACACTTACTGATAAAGATATTGAAGATCAATTAGATAAATTAGATTTTAAATATACTTTAAATGGCGATACTTTTGAAGTAACTATTCCAAGAAGAAGATTAGATATAGAAAATAATGTTAATGATATAGTTGAAGAAATTGGTAGATTATATGGATATCATAATTTAAAAAATACACTTCCAGTATTACCTACAAAAGAAGGAAAATATGAAGAAGTAATAGCATTTAGAAAAAATATCAGCAAAAGAATGAGAAGTTTAGGATTAAATGAAGTTAGAACTTATACATTAGTTGATAAAAAAACATCTGATTTATTCTCTAAAGATAAAAAGGTAATAGAAGTACCTAACCCAATGAGTCAAGATAGATCAGTACTTAGAAAATCAATGATACCATCTTTAATAGATGTAATTAAATATAATAAATCTAGAGGACTTAAAGATATTAATATTTATGAAACAAGTAAAGTATTCTTTGATGATTTTAAAGAAGAAAATTATTTAGGTGTTGCATTATATGGAAATTATATAAGTACATCTTGGAATAATTCAAAAATAAAAACTGATTTTTATGTAATAAAAGGTATTGTAGAAAATTTACTTGATTATTTAGGTCTTAAAAATAGATATTCATTTGTAATTAGTACTGAAGAAAATTTACATCCTGGAATAAGTGCAGATATTATTTTAGATAGACAAAAAGTTGGATTTATTGGAAGAGTTCATCCAAAACTAGAAAAAGATGAAATATATGTACTTGAATTATCAATAGATAAATTAAATGTAAAAACTAAACCAATTAAATTTAAACCAGCATCAAAATTACCAAGTATAACAAAAGATTTAGCATTTATAGTTGATAAAAATGTAACAAGTGAAGAAGTAGAAAAATTAATTAAAAAGTCAGGTTCAAGAATGCTTACTAATATTGAAGTATTTGATGTTTATACAGGTGAAAATGTTGATAAAGATAAAAAATCAATCGCATATAAATTAACATTTACTGATATGGATAAGACATTAACTGATGAAGAAGTTATGAATGTATTTAATAAAATAATAGATGATGTAACTAGTAAAATGGATGCTAAACTTAGAAATATGTAAAAGTACAAAATAAATTTGTACTTTTTTTTAGTTGTTATAATTATTCATTTTTTAATTTTTTTCGTATTTCTATCAGTTCCATATCGTTATCCTCTGTCAAAAATCTGATCGGAAATGTTTAAAAAAATCATTTCTCATTTTCGTAAAGATGATGTTCTTTTATAAATTGGCTCACTGCATACGGAAGCAGCTGCCCGGTATCTTCCCCTTTTTTTATCATCTGGCGGATGTTTCTTGAGGCTGCATCAAAACGGTCACAGGAAAGCGGATAGATCTTTGCATGAAATAACTGTTCGATCGCATGGATTTTCTTTTTGACATCCTCCATATTCCAGTGGTCGCGCACTGCTACTAATACAACTGCCTTTTCACAGATGATCTCCGGATGTTTCCATTCCTCAAAGTAGTCGAGAGAATCTGCACCCATGATAAAATAAAATATCGTATCCGGGTAACGGTTCTTTAATTTTGTGAGTGTCAGATAAGTGTAACTTGTCTCTTCTGCTTCTATCTCTACCGTAGACATTTTAAAATACGGGTATGGTTTTACTGCAAGAGCAACCATCTCGGCGCGGTATTCCGGAAGAGTCATACCGCTTTCGTTTTTGTTCGGAGAATGTCCGGCTGGAATAAACCAGACTTCGTCCAGATCAAAATCTGTGTAGGCTGCCCTGGCAATGGCGAGATGTCCATTGTGTACCGGATCAAAGGAGCCGCCTAAAATACCGATTTTCCTGCCTGATAAATGATTCATGATTGCTGTCCTTTATAGTGTTTTGAAATTTATTTTACAGGTAATTCGTATTTTGAATTCTTTTTTGCCTGACGGAAAAGAATGATTTTTTTACCAATCACTTTCACAACGACAGAATGTGTACGTTCTGCGATGATCTCAGCAATTTCACGAGGGTCATCTGCACAGTTTTTTAATACAGAAATCTTGATGAGCTCGCGTTTTTCCAATGCCTCATCTAAACCATTGATAAGCTCTGGGGTCAGACTTGCCTTTCCAATCTGAAATATAGCGTTCATTGTGCTTGCTTCGCTTCCTAAATAAGCGCGCTGTTTGCTTGTAAGATTCATATTGCCAATTCCTTTCTTTTATTTGTAATATTCAAAGGCATGTCCGTACATCTTCACGGTGTCGCCTTCCTGGATTCCATGTTCTTCGAGATCGTCTAAAATGCCCTGTTCTTTTAAGAAACGCTGGAAGAACAGGAAACCTTTCTCAGATTCGATATTCGTGTAACCGAGCATTTTTTCAATCTTAGGGCCTTCCACAACGAAAGTCTCATCATCCTCCATTGTGATCGTGTAAGGGTCATCCCGGAAGAAACGCAATGCCGGATCGTATTCCTGCTCGTAAATGACAGGTTCTCTGCCACATGTTTCCAAAAGCTGGCTCACATGGTATAAAAGTTCCTTCAGTCCCTGACCGCTGACTGCGGAAATCGGGAATACTTTAATGCCGTCTTTCTCAAACTCGTCTTTTAATGCTTTGATGATCTCATTTTCATCACCGTAGATGGAATCAATTTTATTTGCTGCAATGACCTGTGGTTTTTTCAGAAGTTCCGGATCATAAGCGGCAAGTTCTTTGTCAATTGCTTTGATGTCGGCAATCGGATCACGCCCTTCGGTTCCGGCGGCATCCACAACATGGATCATGACTCTGGTACGCTCGATATGACGTAAAAACTCAAGTCCAAGTCCAACACCCTCGGAAGCTCCCTCAATCAGCCCCGGAATATCGGCAATGACAAAACCTTTGGCACCATCTAAGTCAACAACACCAAGATTTGGCTGTAATGTTGTAAAATGATAATTGGCGATTTTAGGCTGTGCATTGGTCACGCGGGATAAAAGCGTTGATTTTCCGACATTTGGAAAACCCACAAGCCCTACATCAGCAATCACCTTTAACTCTAATTTTACTTCTATCTCAATTCCTTCACCACCTGGCTGAGCGTATTTCGGTGCCTGCATGGTGGCTGTTGCATAGTGGGAATTTCCCTGTCCGCCGCGGCCCCCTTTAAGATCACCTGACGTTTGCTGTCACCGGACATATCGGCAATGACCTTGTCTGATTCCGCATCTTTGATGACAGTTCCTGCCGGAACTTTTAAGATCAGATCAGCGCCATCTTTCCCATGGCATTTCTTTTTGCCGCCTTCTTCACCGTTTTCAGCAGCAAATTTACGTCTGTGACGAAAGTCTGTCAGCGTATTCAATCCCTCATCGACAACAAAAATAACATCGCCGCGGCCGCCGTCTCCGCCGTCCGGACCGCCATTTGGGACATATTTTTCACGGCGGAAACTGACATGTCCATTTCCACCTTTTCCAGATTTTATAATAATTGTTGCTCTATCTGCAAACATAATTTTCTCCTTTAAGCGGACAGCCAGGCTGTCCTGCTCGAATGCCAAAACAATAAGAACCCGGCTATCTTTACAAATAGTCGGGTCCATTGTTCATCTTATTATTCAGCTACTGGATAAACGGAAGCCTGT
>OGQB01001833.1_pt1 | contig 16901 bp, 18 predicted proteins | sample 1553071 | NCBI WGS metagenome assembly OGQB01 (sample SAMEA2580284, study PRJEB22360) | human gut metagenome | biome: human gut; feature: human-associated habitat; material: faeces | place: Denmark | collected 2008/2010
AGGAGAAAGCGTTCCGGGAATTGCACATGGAATTGTGCTGGAACATTGTTAAAGGAGGAAAGAAAATGGACTATATCAATGCATTCTGGGTAGGAGGACTCATCTGTGCACTGGCGCAGATTCTGCTTGACCGGACGAAAATGATGCCGGGAAGAGTCATGGTAAGCCTGGTGGTACTTGGCTGTATTCTTGGTTTTGTACAGATATTTAAACCACTGCAGGAGTATGCGGGGGCGGGCGTGAGCGTGCCACTGCTCGGTTTTGGAAATACTTTATGGAACGGGGTAAAAGAGGCAGTCGACAAGGAAGGATTTATCGGAATTTTTCTTGGAGGATTCAAGGCAAGTGCGGCAGGAATCAGCGGCGCATTGATTTTTGGGTACATTGCATCATGGATATTTGAACCAAAGATGAAGGGGTAATGGGAATAATTTTCGTCAGAACTACGAAAGAAAATTTATTGTACAGGGAGAAAAATGATGTTAAGATGAAATCGTGGCTGTGTAAATGGCCTGTAAAATAAGAATCAAAGTGAAAAAGAAAAAGTACATAAGAGGAGATAACACGACTATGAAGTACACAAGTATCATTATTCCGTTTGTCGGAGGCCTTGGTATGTTCATTTATGGAATGCAGATCATGGCACAGGGGCTGGAGAATGCTGCCGGCAACCGGATGAAGTCATTGCTTGAAGCACTTACAAAGAATAAGTTCTTCGGCGTATTGCTTGGAGCGTTCATTACCGCAGTGATCCAGAGCTCATCTGCGACGACCGTCATGGTAGTCGGTTTTGTAAATGCCGGTATCATGAACCTTCAGCAGGCGATGGGAGTTATCATGGGTGCGAACATCGGTACAACAGTTACCGGATGGCTGGTATCCAGTGTGGAATGGGCCAAATTTTTAAGTCCGTCCAATCTGGCACCGGTTGCGATCATGATCGGTGTGATCATTATGCTGACCGGAAAGAGGCGTTCGACAAAAGATATCGCAAGTATTGTGGTTGGTTTCGGACTTTTATTTGTCGGGATTTCATCCATGTCCTCAGCGGTGGAACCACTGAAAGATAATGCAGCATTCTGCAATATTTTCGTATCACTGGGACACAATCCGTTGCTTGGAATTGTGGCGGGTGCAGCAGTTACGGCGATCATCCAGAGCTCATCTGCATCGGTCGGAATCCTGCAGAGCCTTGCAGCAGCAGGTCTTGTACCGTTTGGCGCAGCAATCTATATTATCATGGGACAGAATATCGGTACCTGCGTAACTGCAATCCTGTCCAGTGTGGGTGCAAAGAAAAATGCGAAAACCGCAGCGCTGATGCATCTGATCTTTAATATCATCGGAACGATCATTTTCAGTATTATTGCGATCGCATATCTGAGTATTGTGAATCCGGCATGGGCGCAGGGAAATATCACCCAGACACAGATCAGTATGGTGCATACGGTATTCAATATTGTGACAACCGTTCTGCTGTTCCCGGTTTCTGACTGGATCATCAAGCTTGCCAAGAAGATCGGACATGTGGAAGAAGAGGTACAGGATGAAAGTGTAGTCCTTCTGGATGACCGTATGCTGGAAACCCCTGGTATCGCGATTCAGTCAACCGTTTCCGAGCTTGTCCGAATGGGACATGTGGTTGCGGATTCTCTGGAGGTTGCAAGAAAAGTTATGTTCGAACGAAAAGAAGAACAGATTGCGTTCCTGAAGGAAGAAGAAAGCAAGGTAGACCGGTTAAGTGCCGGTATCACATCCTATGCGATCAAGCTGTCGACTCTGCAGATCAATGAACGTGAGCATGAAGAGGTGGCGCATATGCTCCAGATCGTGTCGGATATGGAACGTATCAGTGATTACTGCGAAAACATTTCTGAGTTCGCGGAATCACTGCTGGAAAAGCAGGTGGATTTCTCTGAGGTTGGAGTGGAACATCTGAACAAGATGCTGGATGTCTGCATTGCAAGTTATCTGTATGCGTTGGAAGCCTTTGAGTCCAATGATCGCGAAAGTGCGTTAAAGACCATCGAGAAAGAAACAGAGGCAGACGGGCTGGAGATTTCCCTCCGCGCAAAGCATATCAAGCGTCTTACCAACCAGCAGTGTAACACAGAAGCCGGAGTGGTATTCCTTGATTCTCTGGTATGCCTGGAAAGAATTTCCGACCATGCCAGAAATATTGCGGAAGAAGTGCTGGCGGAATAGAAGATAAGGCAGAGATTAAGGATGAGCATCTATCGTTAATGCGTGATTGCTGAATTATGTAAGTGGAAAAAGCGCAACTTTATAATTTTAAACAACTTTAAAGAACTGTATACAGAAATCCTATAGCAGAGAGTTCCCCTCTCTGCTATAATCATATCAGAAAATAAAAAGTACGAACCAAAATCTATCGGGGAGGTTATCACACATGCAGACACCTATTTTACAGGAAAGTAACTACAAAGAAGAAATGCAGACCATCGTAGAACCGTATCTTGTATCTATCGGAACGGAATTCTATCTGGAAAGACATGCAGGGCAGAAGATCCACTGTATGCATTATGTTCCGGAGAACCCACATGCGGTTGTGATGTTGTCACATGGATTTATTGAAAACGCGGAAAAATATAAGGAGATCGCCTATTATTTTGCAAAAGAAGGTTTTAGCGTATATCTTCCGGAGCACTGCGGACATGGCTTCAGCTATCGTCTGACAGAAGATGAATCCCTGGTGCATCTGGACAGCTTTGAACGTTATGTAGAGGACTTTATCTTTGTAACCAAGAAGGCAAAAGAGGACAATCCGGGGATGAAGATTTATCTGTACGGACATTCTATGGGAGGTGGAATTGCGGCAGCAGTTGCGGCAAGAGCACCGGAAATGTTTGAGAAGGTAATTCTGTCGTCACCGATGATCCGCCCACTGACCGGAGGGGTGCCGTGGCATGTGGCAAAGGCGATCGCAAAGACATCCTGTAAGGTGGGAAGGAACAAAAAATATGTAGTCGGTCAGAAGCCATACAAGGAGCCAGGAAAATTTGAAGAGAGCTGCTCCCTTTCCCGTCCGAGATTTGAGTATTATGAAGAAAAAAGGACGAAGGAAGCCCATTATCATCTGAACGCACCGTCTTATGGATGGCTCGGAAATGCAATGCGTCTGAACCGGTATCTGGAAAAGACCGGATGGAAGAAGATCGAAGCACCTGTCATGCTCTTTTCGGCAGGCAAGGATAATCTGGTGTCGAATGCAGCGCAGGAACGTTTTGTGCGAAAACTAAACAAGAACAGACCGGAAAGTGCCGAGCTTGTGAAGTTCCCAGAGTCCAAGCATGAGATATTCAATGCGGAAAATACGATTGCGGAAGAATATTGGAAGAAAGTGTTTGATTTTTTTGAATCATGATTTTTAAAGATTGTAAAGAGGCTGTAAATTATACAAATTGCTTATTGATAAATGCAAGAAAAGTGGTAAGATAAAATTTACAGAAAGGAATGAGACAAATGGGATTTTTTGATAATCTGAAAAGTAGCCTGGCAGAAACCGGTCAGGATTTATCACAGAAGGCAAAGGATACGACAGAGATTTTCCGCCTGACAAGTTTAAATAAGACGAAAGAAAAAGAAATTGAAAAAGTCATTTATCAGATTGGCAGTACATACTATGCCAATTACAGAGATGAATGCATGGAAAAGATGCCGGAGCTTGCCGTACAGATCAAGTCTCTGCAGGATGAGATCGCAGCCAATAAAGAGATGATTGAAAAATTATCGACAGAAGAGATCTGTCCGCAGTGTGGAAAAAAAGTGAATCCGGGAAGTAAATTCTGTATTTACTGTGGAGCGGCACTGGAAGCACCGGCAGAACAACCGGAGGAAAAGGCAGAAGTGAAAGTGTGCAAAGCCTGTGGAAAGCCACTGGAAGAGGGTGTTGTATTCTGTACAAACTGTGGAACAAAAATAGAAGACGATAAGGCAACTGAGGAAAACTAGAAGGCAAAGCAGCGAATGATGAAACGCAGGTCAGAATGTGAAAAATGAAAGAGTATATGCAAAAAGCCGGATAGGAGTTGTTCTGTCCGGTTTTTTGTGTATACGATAAGCCGGATGCAGATTTGGGACTGCACATCAGCGAACTGTTAAGTTACAGGTAAAAGAACGACCGGATAATATGCTGGAGGACAGAAAACATGTATTGCACCAGATGTGGGAAAGAAATCAGGAGTGATCAGAAGTTCTGCGGAAACTGTGGAGCGAAGAATGTCAATTATCAAGAAAAAAATGATCTGAAAGAGATGATAGAAAAAGCTGCCGCCGGAGAAGAGAACGCTCTGGAGAAAATTTACAATCTGACTTATGTGCAAGGGTTTGCAATCGCACTTCAGATGGTGAAAAATGAGCAGGATGCAATGGATATCATGCAGGATGCCTATATTTCTGCATTCCGTAATCTGAAGCAGATTGAGGATCCAAAGCGGTTGAAAAGCTGGTTCAACTGCATTGTGGCAAACAAATGTAAAGACTGGCTGAAAAAGAAGAAGCCGCAGCTATTTTCTGATATACCGACAGGGGATGATGACCGGGAATTTGAAGATACAATTGCAGATGAGAATCTGACATTTTCACCGGAAGGGTCCGTGGATTATGCAGAGACAAAGCGATTGATGAAAGAAATTCTGGACGGTCTGCCAGAAGATCAGAAGCTGTGTGTGCTGATGTATTATTATGAGGAATTGTCGGTTTCAGACATTGCAGATGCACTTGGATGTTCGACTGGAACAGTAAAGAGCAGACTGAATTATGCCCGGAAAAAGATCAGAAATGATGTAGAAGAACTGGAAAGAAAAGGAACAAAATTATACGGCGTAGCGCCGCTTCCGTTTATACTCTGGATGCTCAGAGAGGGCGAGCAGACGATATCGGTGCCTGGTTCATTTGGGAAAGAACTGGTGAGACAGGGTGCCGGCATTGTAAAAAGCGGAAGTGCACCCACAAGCGGAAATACCGGTTCGGGTAAAAGTGGAATCAGGAAGACAGATCCGGTAAAGAACGGGCAGGCAGCCGGACGAAAGATTGTAAAGAGTGCGGCAGGAAAAGCAACCGGGAAAATCATCGGTACAAAGGCTGTTGCCGGAGCTATAGGAGCGGCAGTGATCGGCGGAGGTGCTGTTGCGGGATATCATATCCACCAGGCAAAAGAGCAGAAAGTTACCAAAGAAGAATGGCAGGCGGCTTACAAAGACTGGGTTGGAAAGTGGAGTGATGACACAAGGTTTGAACTCTTTGACATGAATGGAGATGATGTACCCGAGATCGTGCGGGTTGGATCCTGCATGGCGGATGGTGCGACCGTAGCGACCTGTACACCGGATGGAATCCGGGAAGAAGAGATCTACCGGATCGGGATGTGGTATATTCCGGGCGGCAATGTACTGGACAACAATGACGGAAATATGGGTGTTTTTTATGACCGCGTTTTTGAAATCAAAGATGGGGAATGGTTACAGATCGGCGATGGCGAATGTAGAATGGAAGATAATACGAATCCGGAGTATGATGAAAACGGAGACTATGTTTTCCGGTATAAATGGGATGGAAAAGAAGTCACAAATAAGAAATATGAAAAGAAATTAAAGAAATTGTTTGGAAACAGAAAGCCGGAAGCACTGGGCAATGAAGCTGTTTCATACCATGAGATCATCAACCAGATCAGTCATTATTAAAAAAATAAAAATTTTTTCTTGTTTTTAAAACCAAACTAGATTTTGACTCGTCTTAATAATATAAATGAGAAAAATATAGCATACAGAAAGGATGTAAAAGAGATATGAGGTGCAAAAATTGTGGAACTGAGAATCCAGATGGTTCAAGATTCTGTGCAACATGCGGAAAACCACTGGAACAGGAAGAACCTGCTAAAAATGTAGCAGAACAGAAAGAAGAGGCTGTCCAGAATGCAGAAGAGCAGAAAGAAGAGGCCGCCCAGAATACAGAAGAGACGCTAACAAGTACAGCAGAAACAAAATCACTCACACATAAAAAATCAAGAGGACTGAACAAGTTCCTGATCGGTCTGGCATGTGCGGTTGTCGTTGTAGTGATCGCAGCAGGGCTTTTGATATCGCGTGCAAGAAGAACAATCGATCTGAACAAGTATGTCACCTTTGAAACAACAGGATATAACGGATATGGAAATGTATATCCGCAGATCGACTGGGAGAAGATTCAGAAAAAATATGATTCCAGACTGAAGTTTACAAAAGAATTTGAAGAACAGTATGGAAAAAATACAGATTCCATATCACCGGTAGAGGTACTGCAGTCCTATGTCAGTGTGGAAATGAAATCGGACAGCAATCTTTCCAACAAAGATAAAGTCAAATACAACTGGAATGTCAATAAAGATTATGCAAAATATGTGAAATGCAACCTGAAATATAAAAATAAAACCTATAAAGTCAAAGGGCTGGAAGAGGTTAAGACATTTGATGCATTCAAAGACCTGGAGGTATCATTTAACGGAATAAGCCCGGGAGGAGCCGTTTCATTTGATTATACAGGATCTGATCTTACATCTGCCGATTTTCAGACAGATGCATCAAATGGAACATTGGCAAACGGAGACAAGATTAAAGTATATCTGGATAAATCTATGGCAGACAGCTATGCCGCCAACATAGGAAAGCTGCCGGAAAAATGGGAAAAAGAATATACCGTAAAAGGACTGTGGTATTATGTCACATCAGCCAGTGACATCGATGATGATACAATGCAGCAAATGAAGGACCGGGCGGAACAGGAATACAATGATCATGTGGAGAGCAGCTGGGTAGATTCCGAATCTCTGGAGAGCCTTACTTATATGGGAGATTATCTGTTGGAGCCTGTTGTGGGCAATGGAAATGAACTGTATCTTATTTATCATGTAAAAGTACGGGATCAGTACAGTAATGATGATGGATCTTATGACAAGGTGAATGATGTTTACTGGTATATGCATTATGGAACAATTCTTGCAGACGGGGAAGGAAATACAGATATTGATCTGTCTGACTATGGAACACCTGGCAATTTCTTTAAGATCAAGACTGATGCAAAGACAGACGGTATTTCCAGCATGGTATGGAAATATTATGGATACCCGACACTGGATGATCTGTACGCAGATGTTGTGGGCGATAATGACGATTACTCTTTGGTGGAGGATGCGGTAGACAATACAAAATAGAAGCCTTTGGCGGAAAAGAAGGTGGACTATGAAATGGGACGAATGGCTGAAAAAGATCATTAAAGAGATAACGTCAGATTATACGATTTCAGAAGAAACCTCAAAAAGCTTTTTTGAAGAGCTGATGCAATTGTTGAAATAATACAGGAACCGGGTAGAAATGCAAATTTTTATCCGGTTTTTTAATTTGAGCTGTAAAAGTATGATATGATGAGAAAAAGTACGGGATTGATATCCAGAAGGAGAAAGGTGGAATAACAACAGATGGAATATTTAGTAGAATCAGCATTATTGACACATGGATTAAAATCGGTATCAAATGAAACAATAAAAAAAGAATGGCAAGATCCGGGAAAAAAGATCACCTGGATTGACCATGGGGAAATCAGGATCGGGGATATCGATGAGTTTCTTGAATTTAGAAGCCGGGCATCCGCTTATCCAAGAATTGACTGTGATCTGCTGGAAAAGGCATTAGTGGAAAAGCAATCAGGCGCACTTACCGCTTCCGGGACAATGGCAGTCTGTGTGAAAATGGGAATTCCGGTTGCAATTACCTGTGGAATGGGTGGAATCGGGGACATCAAAGGAGAAGAACTCTGCCCGGATCTTCCGGCTCTTCAGCAGATTCCGGTGATCCTGATCTCGGCAGGACCAAAAGATATGCTGGACCGGAAAGCAACGATCGATTGGCTGATATCGCACGGAGTGAAGGTGATCGGAACAGAAAGAAATTACTGTACCGGCTATGTATTTTGTGGAGAAAAAGTTGAATTGCAGGGAAAGGCAGAAAACAGTGCAGAAACGGTAAAGCCACCAATGCTCATCATCAATGAAATCCCGGAAGAAAGGCGGATAGAAGACAGGGAGATTTTGAGAGAAGCAATTGCCGAGGGAAAGAGAGCGGAGAAGGAAGGACGCTATTTCCATCCTGCGGCAAATGGAAAGATTGATGACTGTACTGATGGATATTCTTCATTGATTCAGCTGCGGGGACTGATTGCAAATATGAAAGTGGCAGAAACACTTTAAAGAGCGAAAAAAGAAGCTGGGATCTGGCTGATAACAGAAAAGCCTGAATATAGGCAGTTGTGTTATCGGTCAGACTCCGGCTTCTTTGCGTACACAGAAAGTTTTGACTTCTGATTATAGATTACAGGAAAGGTAATCAGATATTCTGTTTGAAATGTTGTTGCGTGAATCCTAATTCGCCTGTGGCATCTGTGATTTATGTACAAAGAGACTGATTCCGGCACCGATGATTGCCAGAACAGCACCAATTCTTCCCCAAAGAGCAGTTTTGTGGCACATCATACCTGCCTTGGCACAAATACCAATGCCAATTGAAGTATTGCTAAGAAGCAGGATTAGAACAGCAGTGATAATGATGACAACCGGTAATTTAAAATCGTGTGTTCCGAAGAAAAGAAGAACGGATTCTGCAAGCAGGAGCAGACCGAAAAGAAACAGTGCAATTCCATAATAATGACACCGCATCATGCATTCTCCTCCGTTTGCAAGTTCCATGGTTCCTTTGCATACTGGGGCAAAGATCTTATCTGCTGCAAGAATAAGAATTGCTGCAAGACAGGAAACTGCTCCGGATAATTTTTGTGAATTCATAATTCATATCTCCTTTAAAAATTTATTGTATTTAGTATAACATACTTATGGTTAATAAGTTTACTTTTACCAGATAAAAACTATAGAAAATTGTAATAAATCAAATTGCATATAAGAAATAACAATTTTACATTTTTGCAAAATGCTGATATAGTTAAAAAGCATTTAAAGGAAATGGTAAAAATTTACAAAGGAGTCAAATGAAAAATGGAGAGTAAAAGACAGCTTACGAGAGAAGAGTTGCTAGAAATGGAAAGTGCTCCGAAGACGAAGATGCAACATATGTTGGATGTGGTAATTTGTTTTTGTCCGTATTTTGCAGCGATAATTATGTTTTTAGTATATTATCTGATGCCGGATGCCGTTCAGAATTTTAATCCGCATGTGTTTACTATTGTCGTCTGCTTTTTTTTGGCATTATATCTGATCATGGTAGTGAGAGGATTACTGAATAAAAGCTATTTTGCAAAAGTACGTCATAAAGCACCGCTTTACTCTGTGATCATACTGGTAATTATGCTGTATGATTTTCTGACGGTTAAGACAGGTATTTTAAAACAGCCGTTCTTCCCATGTGTGAATACGATTTTGTGTGCGATCATTGATGACCGGGCACTGTTATTGAAAAGTACATTGTACTCACTGCGATTATTATTCACGGGATATTTTATCGGAGCGATCCTTGGACTGATCACAGGTGTTGCCTGTGGATACAGCAAAAGGATTAACTACTGGGTTTCACCGATCATTAAGATGCTTGGACCGATCCCTTCCACAACATGGATCCCGATCATCATGGTTTTGGTATCCTCACTGTTTAAAGGAAGTGTATTTATCATCGCTCTTGGTGTATGGTTTGCTCTTACGATCGCATCGTCGACTGGTATCCAGAATGTAGACAAGGCATATCTGGAAGCGGCAAGAACATTAGGTGCCAAAGGTCACCAGCTGGTATTCCGGGTGGCAATCCCACATGCAATGCCAAACATTCTTCAGGGGATGACACAGGGAATGAGTTCTGCCTGTACAGCACTTCTGGTTGCTGAGATGATGGGAGCCGAGGCAGGTCTTGGATGGTATATCCAGTGGCAGAAATCATGGGCGATCTATTCTAAAATGTATGCAGCTATCGTTTTAATTTGTCTTATTTTCACAGCAGTTACCTTTATACTGAATGTGATCAAGAGAATAGTGCTTCGCTGGCAGGAAGGAGTTGTGAAATAAGATGGCATCAGTGGATGAGAAGCAGGGACACGGGCGTGTCCTGGAGTTTGACAAAGTAACAAAGAGTTTTGCAAAGACAGACAGTAACGAGATCACACATGCGCTGGCAGAGGTGAATCTGACGATCCAGCCGGGTGAGTTTGTCAGTATTGTTGGAACAAGTGGATGTGGAAAATCAACGATTTTGCGATTGATCGCAGGACTGATCAGACCGACTACCGGTGAGATCAGACTTGGCGGAAAACCGATTGTTGGAGCCGGACCGGATCGTGGAATGGTATTCCAGAAAGCAACATTGTTTCCGTGGCTTACGGTAGAGAAGAATGTATCCTTCAGCTTGCGTATGCAGAAAAAGCAGGATAAAGAACTGGTAGAGCATATGCTGAAAATGGTAGGACTTGAAGATTTCCGAAAAGACTATCCACATCAGCTCTCCGGAGGTATGGCGCAGAGAGTGGCGCTGGTAAGATCGCTGATCAATCATCCGGATATTCTGCTTCTGGACGAGCCTCTTGGCGCGCTGGACGCATTTACCAGAATGAATATGCAGGATGAGATCCTGAATATCTGGAGAGAACAGAAACAGACGGTCGTCATGGTTACACATGATGTAGAAGAAGCAATTTATATGGGAACAAGAGTGCTGGTTATGGAGCCAAGGCCGGGACGTGTAAAGGCAGATATACCGATTGAACTGGCTGAACCAAAGCAGAGAGACAGCGAAGAGTTCCAGGCATATCGGAACAGGATTCTGAAGATGCTTGATCTGAAGCATCATACAGATTATTAAATGGATATTTATTGGAAGATAAATATAAAAGCAACAAAGTAAAAACACGAAGAGGAGAAAAGAATTATGAAAAAAAGATTGTTTGCAACGTTACTTGCATGCGCAATGACCGTATCACTGGTTGCATGTGGCGGTTCATCAAGCTCATCAGAAAAGAAGGAAGACACAAGTGATTCCAAAAAACAGGAAGCTTCTACAGAGAAAGAAGTGACTGATATCACAAAAATGTCAGATGATGAAATTAAAGAAGCAATGAAAAAAGAGCCGGCATGGGGAACAACCATCACAGCCGAATATGATGGCGGTGACTGTACATCAGGACCTAGCATGGCAAAAGCACTCGGATACTATGATAATTGGGGATTAGATGTTCAGATTGCAGCTGGTACTGAAATCACAGAAGCACTTGGAACTGGAAAAGCTCAGTTTGGAGCACATCATATTGCACATATGTTAGTTCCGATCACAAACGGAATGGACATCGTATTTACAGGAAGTGCGCAGACAGGATGCAAATCATTATATGTACTTGCCGATTCAGGAATCGAATCAACAAAAGACCTGGAAGGCACAACTGTTGGTATGGATAGCCCGATCGGTGGATCTTCACACAACATGATCATTCGTTTCTTCCTTGCAGATGGATTGAAACAGGATGCAGCAACATGTGTACAGGTTGAATCAAGTGCAGCAATCCAGTCTCTTCAGTCAGGTGACATCAAAGCTTGCCTTCTGAGTGACCGTTTTGCAAAGAAATTCGTAGATGACGGAACATTAAAAGTTCTTCGTTCTATCACATGGGATGATGATTTCAAAGATGAAACATGCTGCGTAATGGCTATGAGCGGAAAATTCGTAAAAGAAAATCCGGTAATCTCTCAGGTACTTACAAAATGTGTAATGGATGCATATATGTACATTGCAGAAAACAAAGACGAAGCTGCACAGATCATGCTTGATGAGGGTATGGTATCTGGTGACATCGAGCTTACAAAATACATGCTTGATCAGCAGAACTGGGCAGTATCCAATGCAGATACAAAGAAAACAATTGAAGCTGTTGCAAAGGACTACATTGAGGCAGGAATCATTACCTCTGACTGGACTGTAGATAAAGTCGTAGAGACAGCATGGCATCCACTTGCTGAAAAAGTAAGCACAAAATAATCAGACACATAAATGAATGAGGTGGAGGAGCTTTGAACTCTGGGATGAGTGGAAGCTCCTCCTTTGTCTTGTATATTAGGAAAGTGCCGAGGCACATTTTTTATTTGTTTCATAGGAAATTCTGAAGGAACTTCCTATGAAACAAAAGGCACTGCGTGCCGGAGTTGCGCACTCGCACGAAGATGAAGAATGTCGCAAGCGACTGCGCTCGGCGCGAGAATGTGCCAAGGCACATTCTTTTTTACAAAGCCGTTATATAAGCTTTACAGAAGTAAGATAGAGCCTGCAAAGTGCAACGTCTATAATAAAATAATGATACCAGGGTCAAGAGGTCAAAAATCCTCTTGCAAGCAAGCCTGCATCGGCTTTCTGACCTTTTGCCCCGACATCATCATAAAATATGTTTCAGAAGAGGAAGGATGGGATAATATGCCGTCAACTTATGCACATTACATTTTTGGACAGCAGATCAGGGGCAGATTAAGCGGATATGAGAGAAAAATTATTGATAAATATCCGGAGCTTTTTAATATTGGACTTCATGGACCGGATATTCTTTTTTATTACAGACCGCTTGGCAAGAACAAGGTCAATCAGTTGGGAAGCCGTATACATAGCGAAAGCGGGGCAAAGTTCTTCGTTCATGCAGCGAAGGCTTTACATACACACGACCAGTATGAGAAGCATCTGGCTTATGTATATGGAGTGCTCTGCCACTTCGCGTTGGATGAAATCTGTCATGGTTACGTGGAACAGGCAGTAAAAGAGACTGGTCTTGCACATATTGCAGTGGAGGGCGAGCTGGATCGTAAGCTGATGATTATGAACGGAGAAAATCCAGTGAGCAGGAGACTGACCGGACATATTGTTCCTTCTATGAAAAATGCGATAATTATAAAAGATTTTTATCGCGGAATTACAGCAAAGGAAGTCAAAAAAGCACTGAATGGAATGGTATTTTATGACAGGATTCTTGTCTGTCCATCTAAAATAAAGCGGATGGCACTTTATGCAGCACTTAAAGTGGCAGGGCTTTATTATGATTTTCATGGGTTTATTATCAAGTATCATGAGAATGAATCCTGCAGGGAACAGATAAGAAAATTGCTTCATCTTTATGAAAAAGCAGTTCCACTGGCAGACAAACTGATCTGCGAATACAAACCGTTTCTGGACGGAAACGCCACATTAGATTCTGTATATGCCTATACATTTGGTTCTCAGTTTCCGGGCAAGGAGGATACGTTAAATGAAAATAAAATTGACAAAACAGGAGAAAAACTGGATACTTTATGATGTCGGGAATTCTGCATTTACACTTCTGGCAGCAACCATTTTACCGATTTATTTCAACTATATCGCAGGAAAGCAGGGACTTTCGGATGTACAGTATCTGGCATACTGGGGATATGCAGTATCCATTGCAACCTTGCTTACAGCACTTGCAGGACCGGTATTTGGAACCGTTGCAGATACAAAAGGCTATAAAAAACCAGTTTTTACAATTGCACTTGGAATCGGGGCAATTGCTTCAGTCGCACTGGGATTTGCAAAGTACTGGCTGGCCTTTCTGGTAGTTTTTGTCATTGCAAAGGTCGGATATTCCGTAACGCTGGTATTTTATGATTCCATGCTTGTCGATGTGACATTGGAAGACCGGATGGATGAAGTCTCTTCCCAGGGTTATGCGTGGGGATATATCGGAAGCTGTGTACCGTTTGTAATCTGTCTTCTGGTTGTGTTAAATGCAGGGAAGATTGGGATTACAATGGAGATAGCAATGATGGTTTCCTTTGTGATCATCACGGTATGGTGGGTAATTATGACATTACCACTTCTGAAAACTTATCACCAGAAGTATTATGTAGAAAAGAAGCAGCATGCTTTTTCAGAAAGCTTCAAAAGAATCGGCATTACTCTGAAAAATGTAAAGAAGGAGAAGAAGGTTTTTCTGTTTCTTCTGGCGTTTTTCTTTTATATTGACGGGGTTTATACGATTATTGATATGGCAACTGCATATGGATCAGCACTTGGACTTAGCAGTACAGGACTTCTTCTTGCATTGTTGCTTACGCAGATCGTAGCTTTCCCATTTGCGATTATTTTCGGAAGACTTGCGAATAAATATTCTGCAGAAAAGCTGATCACAGTATGTATCGTGGCATACCTTGGAGTGGCAATTTTTGCGATTTTTCTGCATTACCAGTGGCAGTTCTGGGTTCTTGCTGTCTGGGTAGGCATGTTCCAAGGAGGTGTGCAGGCGCTTTCAAGATCTTACTTTACGAAAATTATACCGGCGAACCAGTCAGGTGAATTTTTCGGCTTAATGGATATTTGCGGAAAAGGCGCGTCCTTTATGGGAACAACGATCGTGAGCCTGATCTCGCAGCTTACCGGCAATATCAATATTGGTGTGGGGATGATCGCTGTCTTGTTCGTGATCGGAATTATTTTATTCCGGAGAGCGGCAGCGCTAGAATAAAAATAAAGGATACAATAGATTTATGATGACAGAGCTTGAAAAATATTATAACAAATTCAACGAAGAGAAGCGGCTTAAGAGCCGCCATGGACAGGTAGAATTTATCACCTCAATGAAGTACATTCACAAATATCTTCCTAAGCGGGAGCATGGACAGGTAAAGATTCTGGATGTAGGAGCCGGAACCGGGCGCTACAGTGTTGCGCTTGCCGAAGAAGGGTACGATGTGACGGCGGTAGAGCTGGTGAAATACAATCTGGGAATTCTGAAAAAGAAGAACAGCTCTGTGAAAGCATATCAGGGAAATGCGCTGAAGCTGTCACGTTTTCCGGATAAGGAATTTGACCTGATCATCCTGTTTGGGCCGATGTATCATCTTTATACAAAGGAAGATAAGGTAAAGGCGCTGATGGAGGCGAAGCGTGTTCTGAAAGATGAGGGCACGATCCTGGTGGCTTATACAATGAATGAGTACAGTGTTCTGGTGTATGGATTCCGGGAGAACCATATACAGGAATGCCTGGAAAATGGCAAACTGGATGCGAATTACCGGGTATGTCCTTCACCGGAAGATTTGTATGATTATGTGCGTCTGGAGGATATTGACAGCTACAATGAAGCAGCAGGAATGGAACGGATCCAGATTATTTCGGCGGATGGACCATCCGATTATATGCGTCAGGTGTTAAATACGATGGATGAAAAGACTTTCCAGACGTTTATTGACTATCATCTGACTACGTGTGAACGCCCGGAACTGGTTGGTGCGGGATCACATACGGTAGATATTATAAGAAAGAAAAAGATGGGGGAATAGAAAATGAAAGTAGCAGATATGCATTGTGATACAATTTTAGCGATTCAGAGAGGAAGGGAACAGGGAAAAGAGATTTCACTTCGGAAAAATAATTTAAATGTGGATCTTGAACGGATGAAAAAGGGGGATTATCTGATTCAGAATTTTGCCATTTTTCTGGATCTGGAGGATCCGATGCTTGCAGGGAGTCCATTCCGTTATGCAATGAAAATGGCGGATGTATTTTATCGGGAAATGGAGAAAAATAAAGACTGGATCCGGCCGGTCACGAAGTATGAAGAGATTGAAGAAAACCGGAAGAATGGAAGGATGTCAGCGTTGCTGACATTGGAAGAAGGAGAAATCTGTGAGGGCGATCCTGCCCTTTTAAGAGACTTTTACCGGATGGGGGCAAGGATGATGACTCTGACCTGGAACTATCCGAATCAGCTTGGATATCCGGCAAAAGCGACTGGCGGAGAATTTGCCGGAAAAGTCTTTTCAGAAGCCGGATATGGGCTTACAGCGCGTGGAATTGAGTTTCTGGAGGAGATGGAGAACCTGGGAATGATCATCGATGTGGCACATTTAAATGATGCAGGAATCCGGGATGTATTAAAGTTCACAAAGAAGCCTTTTGTAGCGAGCCATTCCAACGCGAGACATTTGTGCAGTCATCCGAGAAACCTGAATGATGAACTTCTGAAAGCGATCGGGGAAAGAGGCGGTGTGATCGGGCTGAATTATTATGCATATTTCCTGCGCGACTGGAAAGACGGAGAGACGGTTGTGAGCAGAGCGGAGGATATTGTGGCACATGCAAAATATATCCGTGATATGGCGGGAATAGAGGCTTTAGGACTTGGTTCAGACTTTGATGGTATGAATGGAGAACTGGAGATTGCATCCCCGGCAGATATGGAAAAGCTGGAAGATGTATTTAAAAAGAATGGATTTGCAGAGAGCGAGATTGAGAAGATCTTCTATAAGAATGTAATGCGGATATATAGAGAACTGCTTGGGTAATTCCGGCAAAGCACATTTATAACATAGAAAACCCGGCTGTGGAGTAATACACAAGCCGGGTTTTTTACTCTAGCATCTTTTGCAGTGATTACGCAACTGTTACATTAACAGCCTGAAGTCCGCGGTTTCCTTCTGTGATATCGAAAGTAACGTTCTGTCCTTCTTCAAGAGATTTGTATCCTTCTCCCGCGATTCCTGAAAAATGTACGAATACATCTTCTCCGGTGCTTTCGTTTGTGATGAATCCGTAGCCTTTCTGTGCGTTGAACCACTTAACTGTACCCTTGTTCATTAGTAGTACCTCCTAAAAAATTGATGATGCCGATAAAAATAAAAATCACATATTTTTGTAAGTCATCAGACAGATGTTAATGATTTACAAAAATATGTGAAATCTAAATCTTATCTAAAACACAATTTCAGAATATCACGTGGTAGGACAAATGTCAAATCAAAATAGGAAAAATAGGAAAAAATAAATGTCTTTTTATTGACAGGAAGAAAAAGGAATGCTATTATTTTTAACATATTTAAAGAGTGAAAATATTTGTACAAAGAGGTACTTTACTGCGGAGAAGAACGCAGA
>OGQB01001838.1_pt1 | contig 16862 bp, 10 predicted proteins | sample 1553071 | NCBI WGS metagenome assembly OGQB01 (sample SAMEA2580284, study PRJEB22360) | human gut metagenome | biome: human gut; feature: human-associated habitat; material: faeces | place: Denmark | collected 2008/2010
ACTTCCGTGCCTCTATATTTTACTTGTGCTGTCCCGAAATTCTTGAAAACAGAAAGGTGTGCACCACGCCCCAAGCGTTTGGCAAGCGCCTCCGCCATTGCAATGCCGCTGCCCACCACTACCACATCAATATCTTTGGAAGGGCGTTGCAGGAAAATGTCGCGCACGTAGCCGCCGACCACGTAACATTCCAGTCCCAGTTCATCTGCCGTCTCGGAAATCCGTCCGAATATATTGTCACTGAAACGCTGTTTCAGCTCTTCTGTTGTCAATTCAATCATATATAATGGCACATTATCACATTAAAAGACTGCAAAGATACGGATATTATTTTTTATTTTTGTCCCCTGTTAATATCAAGAATGAAAATTATGAAGAAAGCAACCTTCCTTGCGTGCCTCTGTTGCACGCTCTTCTCTTGCAGCAATGTGGAGAAAAAAGCCGGTGAAAGGCTCCAGACCGCCCGCGCAGCTTTTGAACGCGGCGATTACAGCGAAGCGAAAATGCAGATTGACAGCATCAAGATACTCTACCCGAAAGCATTTGAAACCAGACGCGAGGGCATCGGACTCATGCAGCAGGTAGAACTGAAAGAACAGGAAAAGACGCTTGCCTACCTCGACAGCATGTTGCAGGAAAAGCAGGAAGCCGTAGACGCCATTAAAGGCAACTATGCCTTCGAGAAAGACGCCGAGTACCAGAGGATAGGCAATTACCTGCATCCTTCGCAAGTGATAGAAAAGAACCTCCACCGTTCTTACCTGCGTTTTCAGGTGGACGAGAACGGCGTCATGAGCATGACCTCCATCTATTGCGGCCCGCACAACATCCACCATTTAGCAGTGAAGGTCACCGCCCCTGACGGCAGCTTTGCCGAAACTCCGGCGTCCCAAGACAGCTATGAGACCACCGACTTGGGAGAGAAAATAGAAAAAGCGGATTACAAGGTAGGAGAAGACGGCAACGTAATCGCTTTCCTCAACCTGAACAAGGATAAAAACATCCGCGTCAACTATCTTGGCGAACGCTCCTACGCCACCACCATGACTCCCAACGACCGCAAAGCCGTAGCGGCTGTCTACGAACTGGCGCAACTGCTGTCCGCCATCACCGAGATTAAAAAGAACAAGGACGAAGCCAACCTGAAGATTGAATTCGTGAAACGGAAAATGGCGGAAAGAGAAGGCAGGGAGAAAGAATAGGTACTTGAGTGCCGTCCTTCTACCCTGCCATTATAAGGTCCCTGCCTATAAGTTGGGATTTGCATTCGTTTCTTTCTCCGGAATGGAATACAGATAATAGGTACTGTTCGGCACAAACCTCGTTCCGTCGGGGAAGGAAGTAAACCAGTGCCCTTCGGGATTATACTCTTTATAAGAGCCGTCCTGCTGCCAGCAATCATACTTTTTCTCCGCTTCTTCTTTCGTCAAGGCTTCACGCGCAACGGCACGCTGGGTGCGCAATATGTCGGTAATGCCAAATCCTTCGCCCCACAGTTCGCGGCGGCGTTCCAGCAAGATATCACCGATGAGCTGCTCCTGCGTTTTGCCCGTCAGGTCGTAATCGGCAAGGCCGCGTGCGTTGCGCAATGTGTTCAGCGGCTTTACGGCCTCTCCCAATTGTCCCTCACGCGCCAGCGCCTCGGCGGCAATCAGATACATTTCGGCGGAACGCATCACGACAATGTCCCCGGTCTGGTCGGCACGTATGCGGAATTTCCGGTAGCCCAGATACCCTTCACGCATCCACTGGAACAGGTCCAGACGAATATCTCCGGCTTCGAACAGATCCATAAAATGCGGGTCGGCCATGAAACTATTATACGCATCGGGAGTCACCACATCAATATAATAGAAATTATAGCTGGCATCGGACTGGCTTACGGACTGCGGATGCCCCCACATCCACTCGGTGTTGGACAAATCATTGAAGCCCATATAGGTTTTGGCATCTGTCATCAGGGCATATCCCTTGGCAGCCTCAAGTGCAGCATCGGCAGCCCCGCCCCATTGCCCGGTGAGCAGACAGGCACGCGCCAACAACCCATTGACAACACTCACATCGGGCTTGAACTTAGAGTTGTCATCCGGACGGACATAGCCCTTAAGAAGCTCTTTAGCCCTATTCAGGTCTTTGAAAATCTGCGTGTACAACTCCTCCAAAGTGGCCTTGCCCTTGGGCTTTGTTGTGGAAACAGTGGGTTCGGTATAGAGCGGAACAGCCGGAGCAGCGGGATCTTTTAAATACGTAAACTGATAGTGCTGCGCCAGATGCAGGTAACAAAAAGCCCGCAAAGCATAGGCCTGTCCCTGGGAGTAGCGGAAGTCGGGTGTGTCGTCATCACCGGTAGCCGTAATGGAAATGGCTGTGTTGCAATTATCAATAGTCCTGTACATCAGATACCACGCAAATGCGGTACGGTTATTGGCAGGCATCACCACATCATTAAACTGATAGGAAGAGTTGAAGCCGTACATAGGACGCGACACCACATCATCCGCCATCATGTCATCCTGCAACATCAAGGCGCGATAGCCGATATTGGCATACGTACTGCTGTACTCAAACAGGTTGTACCATGCCCCGTTGAATATGCGCCCTGCATTGGAAGGTACGGGAACAATGCCCGAATCCACCGCATCCGTAGGTTTGTGGTCGAGAAAATCGCCGCTGCACGAAGACAGGACGAACAACAGCCAGGCCGTAAAAGCCGCTATATTTTTTATTGAAGTATTCATGTGAATAGTGATTTAGAATGAAACATTGATTCCGCCGGAAATGGAGCGCATGGCAGGGTAACGATAGTAAGTCAACCCCGTAATGCCCTGCTCCGGGTCCAGTCCCTGATTTTTAGAGAAAGTCAGCAGGTTGTCCGCCTGTACGAAGAGTTGCAGGCTGTTCAGGCTGACCTTCTTTATCAGCGGCTGCGGAAAGTCGTAGGAGAGCGTGATGTTCTTCATCCGCAAATAGGAATTATTAAACAGGTTGCGGGTAGAATTGGAATTCCAGTTGTTGGACACTGTCCTCAAAGCGGGCACGTCCGTATCGCGGTTTTCCGGTGTCCAGCGTTTCAGGATCTCGGTGGACCAGGCGCGTCCGGGATTGCTCCCATTGCTCCACAACATCGTAACGTCACGATCCACAATATACCCGCCTATGCTGTATGCGAAGATGGCCGACAACTCAAAACCCTTGTATGCGAAAGCCGTATTAAAACCGCCGTAAACCTTAGGCAGCGATGACTTGTCCACATAATAATAATCAGCCTGGGCATAATCGTTGGTGGTGGTGCGTCCGGTAATATTTCCTTGCGCATCCTTTACATTCTTATACCACAGCGGATCGCCGTTGGCAGGGTCCACCCCTGCCCATTCGCGCAGATAGAAGTCATACACCGAGCGTCCCACCTTCAAGCGGGTGACTCCCGTCACAGGCATGTCATCGAGCGGAAGTTCGGTCACCACATTCTTGTAGTGCGTGAGGTTAAGCCCCATGCGCCACATGAAGTCACGAGTATGTATAAGCGTGCCTTTAAGATCTATCTCAAAACCGGTGTTTTTCAACGCACCGATGTTCTCGTCCATCGAGGTGTAACCCAAAGAGGTGGCCAAAGGACGGGAATACAGCAGATCCTTGGAGCGTCGCTGGAAGAAATCGAACGAACCGGAGAAGCGGTTGTTGAACAATGAAAAGTCAATGCCGACATTCAGGTTCAGGTTGGTCTCCCATTTCAAGTCGGGCGTTGCGAGACGGTCGGACACCAAAGCGTTCTCACCCGCCTGCGAAACAATGGAGTAGAGTCCGCTGCTGGCATAGTAGGTGCCCAAATTATCATTGCCCTGCGCTCCATAACTGGCTTTCAGGGTCAAGGCAGAAAGCCGGTCGGCGGTATTCTGCATAAACTCTTCACGATCGACACGCCATGAAGCTCCCAGCGACCAGAAGTTTCCCCAACGAGTGTCCGGCGCAAAACGGGATGAACCGTCGCGGCGATAGGAAGCGGAGAAGAAATACTTGTTCCGGTAGTCATACTGCCCACTCACCAGATAGCCCAGCAATGAGTAGTCAATGCGATAGCCCGTACCCGCAGTTACAAGTGAGCCGACAGCCAGTTCCGGCATATCCGGCACAGCCATATTGCTGCGGGATGCCTGCAACACGTCATAACGGTATGAGTAGGCCTCCTGCCCGGCAAGAACGTTGAAATGATGCTCACCGAGGGTCTTATCGTACGTCACAATGTTGTTCCAAGTCCAAGAGAAGGTACGGGTATAGCTGCGGCTTGCTCCGCCCCCCGTATTGACGGCAGGGCCTATCTTGGGATTGGTATAATCCAGTGTATTATAGTCTGTCAGGTCGAAGTTGAAGCTGGTCTTGAACTTCAGCCCCTCCACCGGAGTCACTTCAAGAAAAGTACGTCCCGAAAACTCATCCCGCATACGCTCGGATTTGTCATTGGGCAGGGTAGCCGGCAAATTCCAGTTGGCCATAGAGCCGGAAGGACGGTAGGACCCGAAATCATAAATGCGGTGTCCCTCCGAGTCCAGTTTGTACGTGCCGTCAACATTCATCTCGTACATCGGATAGAAGTCGGCCATCAGGCGTCCGGCATTAATCACATTGCTGGTCTTGGTATCGGACGAAACCGGATAGTTCTGCACAGAGTGGGCATAGCTCATATTCACGCCTCCACGCAGCCAACGGGTTATTTCACTGGAAATGTTGGAGCGCAGGTTGAAACGTTGGTAACCGGACTCAAGCGCAATGCCTTTGTCGTCCAGATAGCCGGCCGAGAAATAGTACTGGTTGGTCTTTCCGCCTCCGGAGACATTCACCCCTATTTCCGTACGCAGGGCCTGTTGTTCCATTTCTTTCTGCCAGTCCACATTCCAAAGCGGAACAGCTCCGTCAACCAGTTTGCCGTCTGTGCCCACCGGCTGCGGATAGCCGGCTCCGTAAGGATTTGGGCCGCCACCCATCAGCTTGCCCACCAAATCTTTCGAAGCCTGCGCTGCGGCTGTCTGCGGAGTATATTTGTCCGTATTCAAAGCATACTGATTGCGCAGCGCCTCCCAGTAGAGCTCAAAATACTGGTCAGTGCCAATGCGGTCGTAATCGCGTATGGCGCGGTTGGAACCTCCGAAACTGGCTTTGATGCTGACCGTAGTTTTCGAATCGGTCTGTCCCTGCTTAGTGGTTATGATAATCACCCCATTCGCCCCGCGGGAGCCGTAAAGAGCAGCCGAAGCAGCATCCTTCAAAACCGTCAATGAAGCGATGTCTTCCGGATTAATGGAGTTGATGCTGCCGTCGAAAGGCACACCGTCCACCACATAAAGCGGAGCGCTCGAAGCATTGATAGAACCGATGCCGCGGATGCGTATCTCCGCATCCGTACCCGGCTGGCCGCTGGGTGCACTGGCCTGAAGGCCGGACACCGTACCTTCGAGTGCCCGCGACACGTTGGACACTTGCATCTTGGCGATTTCGCTTCCTTTTACGGTGGAAGCCGCCCCTGTGAAACTATACTTCTTGGCAGTGGCATAGGCCACCACCATTACCTCATCCAGTTGTTCGCTGTCCGGAAGCAATTCCGCATTGACAACTGTGCGTCCATTGACTTTCTGTTCTGTGGTTTTCAAACCGATAAAGCTAAAGACCAATGTAGCGTCTGCCGGCACTGTAAGGGTATATCTCCCGTCAACATCGGTCACTGTCCCGTTGTGGGTTCCCTTCACCAGCACCGACGCTCCCGGCAGAGGCTCGCCTTCCGACATCACAACGCCCGAAACCCGAATGTCACCGGTTGCTGCGGCACGCAGCGCCACCACGAAGAGTATAAACAGTGAAGTCAGGAAAAAACGCAGTTTATTATTCATTCTATTAAAGTTTGGTTAGGCTTCATTAACAGAAAAAAAAGAAACTTTGTTCAAATCCTCCATGAACTTTTTCGAATCTTCCGTAAAATCTTCGCAGGAGAGTGCAGTTTGTGTCCGGGCGGAAAAAAAGAATCCCGGCAGCTATTCACACGTGCCGGGAGATGATGTAGAGCCGGTGGAGTCCTACCACACCAGTTGGGGCAGATAACTGCTCAGGCAGTTGCGCAAGGTGCTCAGTGTTATCGGTTTCACCAGCACCTCCGAAGCGCCGGCATTCATGGCATTCTCACGATCGGAAGAGAATGCATAGGCTGTCTGCATGATAATGGGCAAAGTTCCGCCTTCCCGACGAATGCGTTGGGTGGCATCCAAACCGTTCATGACAGGCATCTTGATGTCCATTAATATCGCATCCGCCTTGTCCCGGTTTTCGAGAAATAAAGAGACAATCTCCTCACCGTTCCTTGCCCACTGTACCTCACATTTCTTCCCTATAATAGCTTTTATCAGCTTGAAATTGCTATCATCATCTTCCGCAACAAGGATGAGTGGACGGTAATCTACCGATTGGTTTTCGATTTCCATGGCCAATATGATTGTTTGTTCAGGGCAAAGATATAAAAAATAATATATTTGCATTATCTTTGCAACTTATTTTTAAAAATGACATAATGATTTCTATTGACGGACTCGCCGTAGAATTTGGCGGCACAACCTTGTTTAGTGATATATCTTTCGTTATCAACGAAAAAGACCGCATTGCCCTCATGGGAAAAAACGGAGCAGGCAAAAGCACCTTGTTAAAGATTCTTGCCGGAGTGCGGCAACCCACCAGGGGGAAAATCTCAGCGCCCAAAGACTGTGTTATCGCCTACCTGCCCCAGCACCTGATGACAGAAGACGGACGTACCGTCTTTCAGGAAACGGCACAGGCCTTTGCCCACCTGCACGAAATGGAAGCCGAAATAGACCGCATGAACAAAGAGCTGGAAACCCGCACCGACTATGAAAGCGACAGCTACATGGAACTCATCGAACAGGTGTCCGCCCTGAGCGAGAAATTCTATGCCATCGACGCTACCAACTACGAAGAAGATGTGGAAAAGGCATTGCTCGGCCTTGGGTTTACCAGAGAGGACTTCGACCGCCAGACAAGCGACTTCAGCGGTGGCTGGCGCATGCGCATCGAACTTGCCAAACTGCTGCTGCAGAAACCGGATGTGCTTTTGCTGGACGAGCCCACCAATCATCTGGACATTGAGTCCATCCAATGGCTGGAAGACTTCCTCATCAATAACGGAAAGGCGGTCATCGTCATCAGCCACGACCGCAAGTTCGTGGACAACATCACCACCCGCACCATCGAGGTGACAATGGGACGCATTTACGACTATAAAGTGAACTACTCGAAATATCTGGAACTCCGTAAAGAACGTCGCGAACAGCAACAAAAAGCATACGACGAACAACAGAAGTTCATTGCCGAGACCAAAGAGTTCATCGAACGCTTCAAAGGAACCTACTCCAAAACCCTGCAAGTGCAAAGCCGCGTCAAGATGCTGGAAAAGCTGGTGCTTCTGGAAGTGGACGAAGAGGACACATCGGCATTGCGGCTCAAGTTCCCGCCTTCTCCGCGTTCCGGCAATTATCCGGTCATCATGGAGAACGTAGGAAAGACCTATGGCGACCACATCGTATTCAAGAACGCCAACCTCACCATAGAGCGAGGCGATAAAGTAGCTTTTGTGGGCAAGAACGGCGAAGGTAAGTCCACACTGGTGAAATGCATCATGGGAGAGATAGAACACGAAGGAACCCTTACTATCGGCCACAACGTGCAGACAGGCTATTTCGCCCAGAATCAGGCATCCTTGCTGGATGAGAACCTGACGGTCTTTCAAACCATCGACGATGTTGCCAAAGGGGAAATCCGCAATAAGATACGCGACTTATTAGGCGCTTTCATGTTTGGCGGACCGGAAGAGTCCATGAAAAAAGTCAAAGTCCTGTCGGGCGGCGAACGTACGCGACTGGCCATGATTAAGCTGCTGCTGGAACCGGTGAACCTGCTGATACTGGATGAGCCTACCAACCATTTGGACATGAAGACCAAAGACATCCTGAAACAGGCCCTTATGGACTTCGACGGGACACTGATACTCGTGAGCCACGATCGTGACTTCCTGGACGGACTGGTCAGCAAGGTTTATGAGTTTGGCAACAAACGGGTAACCGAACATCTGAGCGGCATCTATGAGTTTCTCGAAAAGAAAAAAATGGACTCGCTCCGCGAACTGGAACGGTAAACTTTCATTAACTAACTTCCTGCAACAATACATTGTTCTTATTGTTTCATTCTCATAAATCATTAATTATGAATTAGAATGAAACAATATGACGCTATAATCATAGGGTTCGGCAAAGGCGGGAAACTGCTGGCTGCCGAACTTGCCAACCGCAACTGGAAAGTGGCAATCATTGAACGTTCCTCACAAATGTATGGAGGAACATGTGTAAACGCAGGGTGTATTCCCACTAAAACGCTGATTCACGAATCGGAACAAGCCGAATGGCTCTACCGGGACAACTACGACAGCCAAGCCAAATTCTACACATCCGCCGTAGGCCGGAAAAACAAGCTCGTATCATTCCTGCGGGACAAGAACCACGAGCATCTGAAAAGCTACCCCAACATCACGCTGTACGACGGTGAGGCATCCTTTATGTCCAACGACACCGTAAAGGTCGCCCATGACAAAAAGGAAATCCTGCTTCAAGGGAAAGAGATCTTCATCAATACAGGCTCCACCCCCATCCTGCCCGATGTGGAAGGACTGAATGAAAGCAAGCATGCCTTCACCAGTGAAACGCTGCTCCGGCAAAGCGTACTACCCAAGCACCTGCTCATTCTTGGCGCCGGAACCATCGGAATGGAGTTTGCCACCATGTATGCCGGTTTTGGAAGCAAAGTCACTTTATTGGAATCCGGCAACCGCTTTATGCCCAAGTCGGACCGGGACATAGCCGAATCCATGCTGGAAGCCCTCAAAAGAAAAGGTATTGAGGTACGGCTGAATGTCCATGCCCTATCCATGTACGACACTGCCAACGGCATGACCCTGACCTATACGGACAATTCCGACGGCACTCCCTACTTCCTGGAAGGGGATGCCCTGCTGCTTGCCACAGGGCGCAGAGCAATGACCGACGGCCTCAACCTTCACGCAGCCGGCGTACAGACCGACGCCCAGGGGGCTATCGTCGTCAACGGACATCTGCAAACCACCTCTCCGCATATATGGGCAATGGGAGACGTCAGAGGAGGCGCCATGTATGACTATTTGTCCATTGATGACTTCCGCATCATCACCAACCATTTATTCGGCAATAAAAAACGGAATATGGACGACAGGCTTCCGGTGCCTTACGTCATCTTTACGGACCCTCCCTTGGCACACATCGGCACCACCGAAGAGGAAGCCGTAAAGCGCGGTTACTCGATCCAAGTGTCCCGGCTCCCGGCTGCCGCCATTCCGCGTGCCCGCACCCTGCAACACATAGACGGCATGCTGAAAGTTATTGTCAATGCACATACGGGCCGCATCATGGGATGCACCCTGTTTTGCGTCGATGCGCCCGAAGTCATCAACCTGGTGGCATTAGCCATGAAAAACGACCTGCATTACAGTGTCCTGCGCGATTTCATCTTCACACACCCCAGCATGAGCGAAGGATTAAATGATTTATTCAAGGCTTTTTAGCATCTTGTTCTTGGCAGTTAAATGATTAACCTCTATCTTTGCAACCGGTCAAAGACAGAAAGGAATGAAAACGAAAAGGTACATTGCATATTTCCTGTTCTTCATCAGCATGATTATGCTGACAGTGCCTGTCATTCCCCATCATCATCATGAAGACGGCATGATCTGTATGAAAAACGACCTGCCGTCCGACGGGTGTTGCCACCATCAAGACGCTTGCAACGAACATTGCTGCTGCGATACAGGCTGCATGACCACCCATTTCTTCCAACAGACCCCCAATCCGAACAACAGCGACATACAGCCCTGCTTCGTATGGGTAACCACCCTATTTGTGGAACCTCTTCTCAAACTCCTGACCCTGCCCGACGAAACAGGCATAAGGCAAGAGTTTATCTACTTGGAATCTCTGCATGGCACGTTCATCACACGTGCCACCGGACTTCGCGCGCCCCCTTCCGTTCTTGCTTAACCCACATTGCCGAAAGGAACTCCTTTCCCGGCAGGAGAATATATGCAACTTGGTTGCACGCCACATTCTCTAATTTTGTATTCCAATAACAAGTAAGAATAAAAACAACTATCATGAAGAAATTTATATTCATGGGGGTCATAGGATTGTTCCTGTTGGGCTCCTGCAATAGTAAGTCCGGTGAAGGACACAACCACGAAACGGAAGAACACGCCCATGCGGGACATGACCACGAAGGGCACGACCATGAAAACGAAGGTCCCGGACACCACCATGACGACGGACACCACCACGGTGAGGAAACCGTTGCCGCACATAGCGACGAAATCATATTGCCTCCGGCTAAGGCGCAGGCCGCCGGTGTGGAGACGAGCATCATCGAACCGGGTACTTTCAATCAGGTGATTAAGACCAGCGGCCGGGTTATGGCTGCACAAGGCGACGAGAGGGTTGCCGTAGCCACTGTGGCAGGTGTCGTTTCTTTTCACGGAAAAGTCATAGAGGGCATGAGTGTCGGCAAAGGTACTCCCCTCGTGGTGCTTTCGTCCAAGAATATGGCAGACGGAGATCCCGTACAAAGAGCGCGGATTGCCTACGAAACAGCCAAGAAGGAATACGAACGGATGAAAGAACTGCTTCCCAACAAAATCGTTTCGGAAAAAGACTTCGCCCAAGCCCGGCAGACCTATGAGAATGCCCGCATCAGCTATGAAGCCGTTGCCCAAAACCATTCGGCACAGGGTCAGGCCATCCCCTCTCCCATCAGTGGATACGTAAAAAGCCTCTTAGTGAAGGAGGGTGACTATGTCACAGTGGGCCAACCGCTTGTAAGCGTAACCCAAAACCGCAAATTATTCCTGCGTGCCGATGTTTCGGAAAAATATTATCCTTATCTCCGCACAATCGGCTCTGCCAACTTCTGCACTCCTTATAACAATAAAGTATATACGCTAAAGGAACTGAACGGACGCCTGCTTTCTTATGGGAAAGCATCGGGCGAAAACAGCTACTACGTGCCCGTCACCTTTGAATTTGACAATAAAGGAGATATCATCCCCGGCTCTTTTGTAGAAATATTCCTGCTCTCCTCCCCCATGGAGAATGTTATTTCACTTCCCCACACAGCCTTGACCGAAGAACAAGGCAGCTTCTTCGTCTATCTGCAAATAGATGAAGAAGGATACAAAAAACAACCCGTCACTCTCGGAGCCGACAGCGGCGAAAAGGTGCAAATCCTTTCGGGCGTCAAAGCCGGTGACAAGGTAGTGACCCAAGGCGCATACCAAGTCAAACTTGCCGGCGCCACCAATGCAATTCCGGCACACAGCCACGAACACTAATAATAATTATGAGTTTTGAATTATGTTGAACAAGATTATACATTTCTCCCTTCAGAACCGAATATTGGTGCTGGTGGCATCCGTATTGCTACTGATTGGCGGTACATATACTGCAATGCATACGGAAGTGGATGTGTTCCCCGACCTGAATGCCCCGACCGTAGTTATCATGACCGAAGCCAACGGTATGGCAGCCGAAGAAGTGGAACAGTTGGTCACCTTCCCGGTGGAGACTGCCGTAAACGGTGCGACAGGAGTACGCCGCGTACGCTCTTCCTCTACAAACGGGTTTTCCGTCGTATGGGTTGAATTTGACTGGGAAACGGACGTTTATCTGGCACGCCAGATTGTCAGCGAGAAACTGGCTGTCGTCAGCGAATCGCTCCCCTCTAATGTGGGCAAGCCTACCCTCGGACCACAATCGTCTATCTTAGGCGAGATGCTGATTGTGGGGCTGACTGCGGACTCTACTTCCATGCTCGACCTGCGCACCATAGCAGACTGGACAATCCGCCCGCGCCTCCTTTCTACCGGCGGTGTGGCGCAAGTGGCCGTACTGGGTGGCGATATTAAAGAATACCAGATACAGCTCGATCCGGAACGGATGCGTCATTACGGCGTGACTCTCACAGAAGTGATGAACGCTACGCGCGAAATGAACCTGAATGCCAATGGCGGCGTGCTTTATGAATACGGAAACGAATACATCGTACGCGGAGTGATCTCCACCGACCGGGTGGAACAACTTGCCAAAACAGCAGTCAAGCTGCAAGGCGGTGACACCTCATCCGCTTCCCCGGCCTCAATGCCCGACGTTCCCGTCCTGCTGGAAGACATTGCAGACGTACGCATCGGAGCCAAACTGCCGAAACTGGGCACAGCTTCCGAACGCGGGAAACCTGCCGTATTGCTGACCGTAACCAAACAGCCGGCCACAAGTACCCTTGAGCTGACCGACAAGTTGGAAACCTCCCTGAAAGACCTCCAGAAGAACCTGCCGCCTGACGTAAAAGTCAGCACCGACATCTTCAGACAAAGCCGCTTCATTGAAAGTTCCATCGGCAACGTGCAGAAGTCATTGTTCGAAGGAGGTATCTTCGTCGTCATCGTCCTGTTCCTGTTCCTCGCCAACGTGCGGACCACTGTCATCTCATTGGTCACACTCCCCCTGTCACTGATAGCCTCACTGCTGGCATTGCACTACATGGGCTTCACAATCAACACAATGAGCCTCGGCGGTATGGCCATCGCCATCGGCTCGCTGGTAGATGATGCCATTGTAGATGTGGAGAACGTGTACAAACGATTGCGGGAGAACCGTATGAAACCGCAGGAAGAGCGTCGGCCCATACTGGAAGTTGTATTCAACGCCTCTAAAGAAGTGCGTATGCCCATACTGAATTCCACACTTATCATCGTGGTAAGTTTCGTTCCGCTCTTTTTCCTCAGCGGCATGGAGGGCAGGATGCTCGTACCGCTGGGCATCGCCTTCATCGTGGCACTGGCAGCTTCCACCGTCGTAGCCTTGACGGTGACGCCTGTACTGTGCTCCTACCTGCTGGGCAAGGAAAAGATAAAAGATGAAAAACGCTCCACCGGAGACTCACCCGTAGCACGTAAAATGAAAGAGTGGTATGGCGCAGCGCTAACCTTCGTATTGGGACATAAAAAGAGCGTATTGGGCGGAACTATCGGCCTGTTTGTGATAGCACTCGCCTGCTTCTTCACACTGGGACGCTCCTTCCTGCCGCCATTCAACGAAGGCTCCTTCACGATCAACATATCATCCCTGCCGGGCATCTCATTGGAAGAAAGCGACAAGATAGGCCATCGCGCCGAAGAATTGCTTCTTACCATCCCCGAAATCCAGACCGTAGCCCGCAAGACAGGACGTGCCGAGCTGGACGAACATGCTTTAGGCGTCAACGTTTCGGAGATCGAAGCCCCGTTTGAGTTGAAAGACCGCCCGCGCAGCGAACTGGTGGCCGAGGTACGTGAAAAACTGGGTACGATTGTCGGCGCTAACGTGGAAATCGGCCAGCCTATCAGCCACCGCATCGATGCCATGCTGTCCGGAACGAAAGCAAACATAGCCATCAAGCTGTTCGGTGACGATTTGAACCGCATGTTCTCCTTGGGCAATGAAATAAAAAACAGCATTCAGGACATCCCCGGCATTGCCGATTTGAATGTAGAGCAGCAGATTGAACGCCCGCAGCTCATCATCTCGCCCAAGCGGGAAGTACTTGCCAAATACGGCATCTCATTGCCGGATTTTTCGGAATTCGTCAATGTGTGCCTTGCAGGCGAATCCGTATCCCAAGTGTACGAGAAAGGAAAGAGCTTCGACCTCACCGTACGCGTCAAGGATGACTTGAGGGATGAGATGGAAAAGATACGCAACTTAATGATTGATACCGGCAACGGACAAAAAATACCGTTGAACTACGTAGCGGACATACGTTCGGCAATGGGCCCGAATACAATCAGCCGCGAAAACGTAAAACGTAAGATCGTGATCTCCGCCAACGTTGCCGACCGCGACCTGCGTAGTGTGGTGAACGATATACAAGAGCGCGTAGACAAACAAATCAAACTGCCCGAAGGCTACCACATCGAATACGGCGGCCAGTTTGAAAGCGAACAGGCTGCAAGCCGCACACTGGCATTGACGTCATTCATGTCTGTCGTTGTGATATTCTTGCTGCTGTATCACGAATTCCGCAGTGTCAAGGAAAGTGCAATCATCCTTATCAACCTGCCTTTGGCACTGATTGGCGGCGTGTTTGCCCTGCTCATCACCACAGGGGAAATCAGCATTCCTGCCATCATCGGTTTCATCTCCTTGTTCGGCATCGCCACCCGAAACGGCATGTTGCTGATCAGCCATTACAACCACTTACAAAAGGAAGAGGGCTACGGAGTGTACGACAGTGTGATACGCGGTTCGTTGGATCGCTTGAATCCTATTCTGATGACAGCCCTGTCCAGCGCACTGGCACTGATCCCGCTGGCACTCAGCGGCGACCTTCCCGGCAATGAGATACAAAGCCCTATGGCGAAAGTTATTTTGGGAGGACTGCTTACCTCTACCTTCCTGAATGGCTTCATCATTCCGATTGTCTATCTGATGATGCATGGGAAGAAGAAAGTGACAAACGAATAAATGACTTAAAAACAGAACGTATGAAACAAATATTTATACTCACCACCGCCCTCCTCACCTGTATGGGGATGAGGGCGCAGGATACGGGCATCGACTCCGTACTTCGCCAGATAGAGGCGAACAACAAGGAGCTGCAAGCCAACGCACAACTTATCTCTTCGCAGAAGTTAGAGAATAAAGCAGAGAACAACCTGCCCGATCCCACCCTTTCGTATGCCCATCTCTGGGACTCCAAAAACAGTGATGAGACCGTAGGAGAAATGGTTGTTTCCCAAAGCTTCGATTTTCCAACCCTATACGTAACAAGGGGAAAGATGAACCGCCTGAAAACCGGGGCTTTGGATGCACAGGCGGCAACCATGCGTCAGCAGATATTACTGCAAGCCAAAGAAGTATGTCTGGACATCATCATGCTGCAACAACAGCAGGAATTGCTCGATGCCCGGCTGAAGAATGCAGAGGAACTGGCCGCTATGTATGCCCAAAGACTGTCCAACGGGGATGCCAATACTCTGGAGACCAATAAAATAAACTTGGAACTGCTGAATGTACGCACCGAATCGCGTATGAACAGTACAGCATTGAACAACAAAATCAAAGAACTGCTGGTGCTTAACGGGAACCAGCCGCTTACTCCCGGCAACAACTTGTCCGAAAATCCGGCAATACCCACAGCCCAAGCCCTCGGCCTGACGGACTATCCCATAGTTCCACTGCCTGCCGATTTCTATCAGGTATGTAATGAGCAACTGGCAGCCGACCCTTCCCTGCAATCGTTCGACAATGAGAGTGCCGCCGCCCGCAAGTTCATTTCGGCAAGCAAACAAGGCTGGCTGCCGAAACTGGAATTGGGCTACCGCCGCAATACCGAATCAGGACATCCGCTGAACGGTGTTGTAGTAGGTTTCTCCTTCCCTCTCTTTGCCAATAAAGGAAAGGTAAAGATTGCCAAAGCACAAGCCATGAACATTGATTTCCAAAAAGACAATGCAAAAGTAAAAGCAAGTTCCGAGTTGTGGCAGCTCTACGAAGAAGCCCGCAACCTGAATGTATCTATGCAGGAATACAAAGAGACCTTCCAAGACCAGCAGGACCTGACTTTGCTGAAGCAAGCTCTTGCAGGCGGACAAATCAGCATGATAGAGTACTTCGTTGAAGTGTCGGTGGTTTATCAAAGCAAAACAAACCTTTTGCAACTGGAGAACCAATACCAGAAGGCAATGGCCCGGATATACAAAAATGAACTTTGACCGTAATGAAGGGAGGCGCGATCAGAATCAATCACTAATCCCCCTCACCTTCTCCGGCAAATAACCGCTGCGAATACGCCATTCCTGCGGATAAAGATTGTTGGCGCGGTTGCCGATATTCTTAACAAAGCCGAGAGGTATATCCTTATATGTGAGTAAAACCACACCGCGAGGGGCTGCATCCGAAAGGGTGACAGCCTCTTTCCGTAAATATGCAATGGCCTGTTCGTAGGAGACTTCTTCGCGAGGGAAAGCATCCGGCCCCAATATCCGGCTCATTGCCAACGCATGATTGGGAATCCAGTCTTTTCCTTTTTGCTCGGCTATCCCTACCCCTGCCTGCACGATGCGCAATGCCGACTGCAATGCCGACCATTCAGGAAGATAGCATTTAGGGAAAGCACTGACACTGCCGTCGCTCTGAATAAACTCATACTCATCCGAAGCCGGAATCCAATTCCGGAATACAGATAACTGCTCTTTCGAAAGTCCCGGAGTTTTCATCCCTTTTCCCTGAGATTTCCTACCCTTTCCCTTGGCGTTTTCCCCCCTCACTCCCGGAGTTACGGAAACTTTTCCCCGGACAGACAAGCGCTCATCCCAAGCCTTACGGCTACTCATACCCGGTTTTCGGAGAACAGCCATAAAGAAGCCTTCACCTTTTGTCTTATAAGGTAAAAAGCGGTAGACGGGAAAATGTTCTCCCGGCAACAGGTTGCCCGTTATGTTCCAATCTTCCGCAACATCAAGCGGAAGCACCTCTGCACCAAACTCATCCCTTATCCAACGGATATTTTCTTCATTTTCCTTCGTAACTTTTGTTTTAAAATGCTCAAAAAAATACTGATACAAAAAGCAATACGCCTCACTGTATCAGTATCTTTTTCTTTTTTATTTTTATTCTTTGTTTTCTTCTAACATAGTCAGACATGCAGTCGTCTTGATAACTCTGACAAAAACGTCTTTCCCTGAAAAATGATTTTTGCAATAAGAA
>OGQB01001839.1_pt1 | contig 16853 bp, 8 predicted proteins | sample 1553071 | NCBI WGS metagenome assembly OGQB01 (sample SAMEA2580284, study PRJEB22360) | human gut metagenome | biome: human gut; feature: human-associated habitat; material: faeces | place: Denmark | collected 2008/2010
CCGCCAGGCGGGGCTTACGGCCCTTACGCTGTGGTGGTAATCCACCTAGGAGAGCGTCGCTGGTCATACTGTTAGGTGTGAACAGTAACTGTCCAAATAGTGGGGAATGTATAGCTTTACAGCAAGGATTGAAAAACAAACAAATGTTTGCTATAATAAATGAAGCGAGGAAATAAAAGTATATTAGGTTTAGTAATTTAAGTATTCATTTAATTTATTGTAATTAGGGAAAATCCAATATCGATCGATTGATAGAAAGAGTGATTTTATATGAACATATGGCTAAAGTTAAGGAAAACAGCAGCAATTACACTATGTGAGTTACTTGCAATTGCTACAATTTTTACAGGCTGTGCCTCCGCTGATTTATCCGGCACTGAAGGTGCCGGGCATGCCGTAGGAGCTGAAGTGGCAGGTGAGGATTCTTCCGGTGCTTTAGGCAGCAAGGATAAAGTGGATGGGCCACAGGAGGATCTTGTAAACAACAATTCCTACGTTTCCATCGATGCTATTCCGGCATATGATGGCAAGGCATATGTGGCTGTCAACAATAATGAGCCTTTTTTTACGGACAGCGATATGACTACCACTGCTTTTGAAAATTACAGTGATTTGGATTCACTTGGCAGATGCGGTGTGGCTTATGCCAATATCTGCAGAGATATCATGCCGACTGAGGAGCGTGGCAAGATAGGCATGATAAAGCCATCAGGCTGGCATACGGTGAAGTATGATGTGATAAAGGACAGGTATTTATATAATCGCTGTCATCTTATTGGCTATCAGCTTGCCGGCGAGAATGCCAATCCGAAGAATCTTATTACCGGTACGAGATACCTGAATGTGGAGGGCATGCTGCCGTTTGAGAATCTGGTAGCGGATTATGTAAACAATACAGGAAATCATGTGCTTTACAGAGTGACTCCGATGTTCTCGGGCAGCAATCTAGTTGCAAATGGCGTTCTCATAGAGGCAAAGTCGGTTGAGGATAACGGTGGCGGCATACTTTTTAATGTCTATTGCTATAATGTGCAGCCGGGCATCGGAATAAACTATGAGAATGGTGACAGCTGGCTGGAAGGCACCACTCCGCAGCAGAGTGCTCAGACGGATACACCGCAGAATGAAGGCTCGCAGAGCAGCGCTGGAAGCGGGGCAGGAGAATCCGGCTCTTCAGGCAGTACAACAGGAAGTGCATCATCAGGCTCAGACAGTTCAGCAACAGAAAATAGCGCTGCTGATTCCTCAAACAGCGAGACGATGGTTCATATCACTGCAACCGGCAAGAAATATCACCGTGCGGGCTGTCAGACTTTGAAAAAGAGTGACACAGAGGTAACGCTTGAAGAAGCAAAATCCATGGGCTTGTCTCCGTGCGGCATCTGCAATCCACCGCAGTAGAAGCACATTAGCATTTGCAATCTGCCACAGTAGATGTGCATTAGCATTTGTAATTCACTGCAGTAGATGTGCATTAGCATTTTCAATCCACCTCAGTAGAAGCACATTAGCATCTGAAATTTTCCACAGTAGACGAACATTAGCATTTGTAACCTTTCACAGCAGATGTACGTTACCTTTGCAGTACAACCAAGTTTATTGAAGAAACTAGGAAGAAACCGTGCAAATGAAAATATTGTCACAGAGTAAGGGCTGCAAGCCACGGCACCGCTGTGGCGCACGCATATGCATTTGATTGAGCGAATAGCAAAGCCGCTTAGATACTGTAGGATTATGCACATGAAGCACAGAAATGACTTGCCATGGAGGGCAAGTCAAGGAGAACCGCGCCATGGAAGGCGCGGTTCGACGGTTTCGTCAAGCATAGAAGAATAAAAAGCATAATCCGTACAGTATCTTAGCGGCAAAGCGTAGCGAAAGCAAAGCATATGCGTATGCCCTAGCGGTGCCGTGGCTTGCAGCCCGTCCTATAGCACATACAGCAAAATCCCCTGTAACCCTTGACGATTGCAAAACCGAAAAGTATAATAGAATAGCTAATGAATTCAATATTTTAATATAGATGGAGGAAACCAAATGGCACTGAGCAAAAAGCCGGTCAACGGCATGAAGGATATATTACCTGCAGAGATGGAAATCCGTGATTATGTGACAAGTGTGATCAAGGATACATATAGAAGCTTTGGATTTACACCGATAGAGACACCATGCATGGAGAATATAGCAAATCTCACAAGCAAGCAGGGCGGAGAAAATGAGAAGCTGATCTTCAAGGTAATGAAGAGAGGCGAGAAGCTGAATCTGGAGACAGCAAAGGAAGAGTCGGATGTAGTAGACTTTGGAATGCGCTACGACCTTACAGTGCCACTTTCAAGATATTATTCAAACAATGCCAACAACCTGCCATCGCCGTTTAAGGCACTTCAGATGGGCAGTGTGTGGAGAGCAGACAGACCTCAGAGAGGCCGCTACAGACAGTTTACACAGTGTGATATAGATATACTCGGAGAGCCAAGCAATCTGGCAGAGATAGAGCTGATTACAGCAACCACTACCACAATCGGCAGACTCGGCTTCGAGAACTTTGAGATAAGAATCAACGAGAGAAGAATCCTAAAGGCAATGGCTGCTTACAGTGGTTTCGCTGAGGAGGACTACGACAGCGTATTTATCACACTCGATAAGATGGACAAGATAGGAGTGGAAGGCGTTGCAAGTGAGCTTGCACAGGATGGCTACCCACAGGAAAATATTGACAAATATCTTGATTTGTTCAAGCTTTTGGAGCAGACAAGGGATGTCACTGAGGGTGTAAAAATACTTTCAGAAAAGCTCGGTGAATATTTAGACGAAGAAGTGGTTACAAATATGACAGAGATAGCTACGGCTGTTAATGCCACAAAGGGAGCAAAGTTTGAGCTCGTATTTGACCCTACACTTGTTCGTGGAATGAGCTACTACACAGGAACTATTTTTGAGATATCAATGCCTGAGCTTGGCGCAGCCTGTGGCGGTGGCGGACGATATGACAAGATGATTGGAAAGTTCACCGGAAATGATGTACCGGCCTGTGGTTTTTCAATCGGTTTTGAGAGAATTATCCTGCTTCTCATGGAGAGTGGCTTCAAGATTCCTGAGAGTCCAAAGAAGGTGGCTTATCTGGTTGAGAAGAAATATCCGGCAGACAAGCTTGTTGATGTCATGAACCAGGCAAAAGACGCAAGAGCAAACGGACAGCAGGTGCTTGTTGTGCGCATGAACAAGAACAAGAAATTCCAGAAGGAGCAGCTTATGAAAGAGGGCTACGAGGAGTTTGTTGAGTTCTTTAACAGATAGGAATCTGATAAGCAGCAGATTAGCTGTGTAGCAGCGGTACCAAACAGTTATTAGAATAAATATATAGTAGAAATATAAGGAGTATAAAATGGCAGAATCAATGCAGGGCTTACATAGAAGCCATAGATGTACAGAGGTATCAAATGCCAATATCGGTGAGAAGGTCACCGTGATGGGCTGGGTACAGAAGAGAAGAAATTTAGGAAGTCTCATTTTCGTAGATTTAAGAGACAGAAGCGGAATACTTCAGATAGTATTCGGTGAGGAAAATGTCGGTGCAGAGGGCTTTGAAAAGGCAGGCACCTTAAGAAGTGAGTTCGTCATCGCAGTTGAGGGAACTGTCCAGAAGAGAACAGCTGCTGTCAATGAGAACTTAAAGACAGGTGATATCGAGGTTATCGCTACATCAATCAGAGTGCTTTCAGAGGCACAGACACCTCCATTCCATATTGAGGAGAATTCAAAGACCAGCGAGGACATCAGACTTAAATACCGTTATCTGGATCTTCGCCGTCCTGATATCCAGAGAAATCTCATGCTCAGAAGCAATGTACTTCGAGTGATGCGTGACTTTATGGCAAACGAGGGCTTTTTGGAGATAGAGACACCAATCCTTTGCAAGTCTACACCGGAGGGAGCCAGAGATTATCTCGTGCCAAGCCGTATACACCACGGACATTTTTATGCGCTTCCACAGTCACCACAGCTCTTTAAGCAGCTTCTGATGGCTTCAGGCTATGACAGATATTTCCAGATTGCACGATGCTTCCGTGACGAGGATCTGCGTGCAGACAGACAGCCTGAGTTTACACAGGCAGATATGGAGCTTTCATTCGTAGATATCGATGATGTAATCGAGGTAAATGAGAGACTGTTAAAGCACCTTTTTAAAGAGGTCATAAATGTGGATGTTGAGATTCCGTTTAAGCGTATGCCTTGGCAGGAGGCTATGGACAGATTTGGTTCTGACAAGCCTGATACACGCTTTGGTATGGAGCTTTGCGATGTTTCGGAAGTGGTAAAGGACTGTGGCTTTGGAGTATTCACAGGAGCTCTTGAAAACGGTGGCTCTGTCCGCGGTATCAATGTAGAGGGACAGGCAAAGATGCCTCGTAAGAAGATTGACAAGCTTGTAGAGCACGCAAAGGGCTGTGGAGCAAAGGGACTTGCTTATCTGTGCATCAATGAGGATGGCACATACAAGTCATCATTTGCCAAGTTTATGACAGAAGCTGAGCTTGATGCACTTGTTGCAAAGATGAACGGAAAGCCGGGAGATTTACTCCTTTTCGCAGCAGACAAGAATAAAATCGTATGGAATGTACTTGGAGCGCTTCGTCTCATGCTCGGAGCTGAGCTTGGCCTGATTGATGAGAACAAGTACAATTTCCTCTGGGTAACAGAGTTCCCACTCCTTGAGTGGTCTGATGAGGAAAACAGATTTATGGCAATGCATCATCCATTCACTATGCCTATGGAGGAGGATTGGGACAAGATAGACTCAGATCCGGGCGCAGTTCGTGCAAAGGCATATGATATCGTACTCAATGGTACAGAGCTCGGTGGAGGCTCAGTGCGTATCCATCAGGATGACATTCAGGAGAAGATGTTTGAGGTGCTTGGCTTCACAAAGGAGCGTGCACATGAGCAGTTTGGATTCCTGCTTGATGCATTCTCATATGGTGTACCGCCACACGCAGGACTTGCCTTCGGTGTTGACCGTATCTGCATGCATATGCTGCATACAGACAATATCAAGGAGGTTATTGCATTCCCTAAGGTAAAGGACGCTTCGGACCTCATGTCAGAGGCACCCGGAACTGTAGATCCAAAGCAGCTTGAGGAGCTTGGAATAGCTGTAGCTGCAGAGGAAGATGAGGAATAACACTATAATATGAATTTGAAAAAAAATATTTTCAATGCGATTACCATAATACTGCTCGCCGCACTTATTGCGGGGGCAGTATTGCTTAATAACAGGATAAAAAAGCTCGAGACACAGATGTCATACACCTCAGACAACACATCGGTGATACTTTCTGATGTGCAGACCATGCAGGATGATATCAAGTCCACTCTTGAGGAGGAGGCCAGCCTCATAACAGACTGGGATATTTCCTTAAAAAGTGCAGATTTTACCGATATGACATACACAGTCTCTGTCTCGGTGGTGCCAAAGGAGTACACAGAGGATACAAAAACCAGTGTATTTTTCGGTACAAACGAGATACCGCTCGAGCTAAACGGCATCAAGTATACGGGTGAGGCCACCCTTCCACTGTCTGAGGACTATGCAGGCAATGTGACATTTCTGTTTGTTGACGGAAATAAGAGAAGCACAGAGGTGCTCGATGAGTTTGAAGGTGTGACATCAGTGTTCAAAAATGTAGCATCCGGCATACTTGCCAATAAACCAACCTTTGACAATGGCAGCATAAAGCTTGGCACAGATGTAGATGTAGCGGTCATGGGAAATGATTACTTTGACTTTAACAGTGTGCAGCTCGTGGTTGCAAGCTCAGATACAGAGCTAAAGACATACGATATCCGACAGTTGTTGGCAGAAAACGGCACAGACAGTGCAGACTCTGCGGACACAGATTCAATCACATCCGCCTTAAGCAGGAAGGATGATGCCAAAAAAGATGGCTCAAAGAATAACACGGAAAATGATACCTCAGATGCCTCAAAAGAGGACGACGGTAAGCTTCATAGTCTCGAAGGCACAGTCAAAATCGAAGACTTAATCCCTGTCACAGCCGCAAGCAATATCAAAATATATGTCAAAGCAGTATCGGCACAGGGCTACACCTTCACATATGACCTGTTCGATGGTACCGTAAATCAGGACATCACAGACTTTGAAACCACAGCCGACATATCCGGCGGAGACTACACAGTAACCGACCCGGCCGGCAGCAAATACGAGCCATAAAAATGTGATATAAGTGTAATTATTTAAAATCGGTTTTTCTTGTGTTTTCAAGGCGGCTCAGAATATTTATAAACAGTATATAACTATTTAATAAGCTCATTTCGCATAAGTGAAATGAGCTTAAAATTTAAGAAGAAAAAAGTGCCGGACAAAATTTCACGTAAGTGAAATAAGTCCGGCACTGCCAGAATGCAAGGTAGCAAAGCGACTCGCTCGTAAACCTGAATTAGCCGGAGAGCATACAGTGTGTTCCGAAGAAAAATGTGAACTGCCGCGGAGTTCCATAAATTAAAGAAGAAAGGAAACATAAATAAAACCATAATCTGCCCGGACAAAGAACCGCGGCTGACTTCACATTTTTCTGAGGAATATACTGTGTGCTATGCCGGCAACGTCACAACCTAAAAAGCGAGGCGCCCACCACACCTATCATATGATGAGCTGCGCCTCACCCTTCTTTTTGGCTGAGCGGCAGCGTAAATATAAACTCAGTTCCCACACCCTCAGTACTTATTACATTTATATTCTCACCATGTGCCTGCACGATTTCTTTAACTATTGACAGGCCAAGTCCTGTACCGCGCTTATCCTTTCCGCGGGATAAATCACTCTTGTAGAAGCGCTCCCAGATTTTTGAAAGGCTGTCCTTTGGTATACCGATACCGTGATCCTTTACTGATATAAACACCTTTTCATTTCTGATACTTGTCTCAATCTTGATACTCGAATCATTATTTGAAAATTTCACAGCGTTGTCAATCAGGTTGTAAAGAATCTGCTGGATTTTGACCATATCACCGCGCACGAAAAGCTCTTTTCCGGTGAGCAGCAGGTCAAAGCTTAAGCCCTTTTCACTGCATTTACCCTCGAAGGTAAGGATTGTCGTGCGGATCATTGTATTGATGTCAAAATCAGCAATATCCAAGTGTATGCCGTGATGACCGAACTGGTTCAGATCAATAAGACTCTTGGTGAGCTTATTAAGCCTCTCGGTCTCAAAAAGTATGATATTTAAATATTTATCCTGCATCTCAACAGGGATGGTTCCGTCCAGCATAGCCTCCACGTAGCCCTTTATCGAGGTAAGAGGGGAGCGGAAGTCGTGTGACACGTTGGAAACAAACTTGCGCTGATCCTCCTCAAGCGTATCAAGCTCAGTTGCCATGTAGTTTAGTGTGTTTGCCAGATAGCCGATTTCGTCATTGGAATGTACATCAATCTGGGCAGTGAAATCACCCTTTGCATACTTCTTTGCGGTCTTTGTGATTTTAGAGATAGGACGGTAAATGGAGCGGCTCATCATGAAAAGCAGAACAAATGCAAAGGCAAAAATGAGCGCTACAGTGTAAAAGGAGATATTCATAAAACCGTTTACACCTGCCGTGATATGGCTCATTGTCTTGTGAATGACTATGTAGCCGATATTCTGGTACGAGACATTTACCGGGGAAAATACGGACAGCATCTTATGCTTGAAGGAGCCATAAAAATCTCCAATCATATAGTTGTTGCTGCCAAAATCGGTGACATCAAAGCCATTTATCAATACAGGCTTAGAACTGTCATTTTGGGTATCAATGCCTATTGACGGATCATCTGAGTCCATGAGCAGCTCACCATCAGGGCTGACCACCCATACCTTGGCATCCATATAGTCGGCTACGATTTTCATGTGATTCTGGAAATCGCTAAGCGACATGGATGAGCCAAAGTATTCGGCGGCGTAATCACCTGCAATGATGGATGCTTCCCTGTAGAGATTGGATGCCTCCTGCTTTTCAATATAGTCTGTGGTGAGATGCTGTGTAAAGGTGCATATAATGAAAAAAGCGATGACACCGTAAATCAGGTAGCTGATTAACAGCTTAGTGTAGATGGTATGCTTCATTATTTATTTTACCTCAAACTTGTATCCGATGCCCCAGACAGTTGCGATGCGCCAGGTTGGCTTGTCCTTGATTTTCTCGCGGAGACGCTTTACATGCACATCGACAGTGCGGGTGTCGCCGACATATTCATAGCCCCATATGTTGTCCAGAAGCTGCTCCCTTGTAAACACCTGATTTGGAGACGAGGCAAGAAAATATAAAAGCTCAAGCTCCTTCGGCGGCATATCAATCTGCTGTCCGTCATAAGTGACAGAGTAGTTGGACAGATTTACAATAAGCCCCGGGTACTCCACACACTTGATATCTACGGAAGCATAGGCCTCCGGCTTTGCAGGCTGGAAGCGTCTGAGCACGGCCTTGACTCTTGCCACAAGCTCCTTTGAGTCAAAGGGCTTGAGTATATAGTCGTCGGCACCAAGCTCCAGGCCTAAAACCTTGTCAAATACCTCGCCCTTTGCGGAGAGCATGATAATCGGCACATCGGACTTTGCACGTATCTCACGGCATACCTGATAGCCGTCTATGCCCGGAAGCATGAGGTCCAAAAGAAGCATGTTTGGCTTGTAGTGCTCAAACGCGATAAGCGCCTGCTCACCGTCATTTACGATTTTGGTGTCATAGCATTCCTTGGTCAGATATAGAGATATAAGCTCTGCTATATTGTTGTCGTCGTCTACTATCAGTATTTTCTGTTTAACAGCCATTTCTAATCTCCTTCTTAAAAATTATTTATATTCCGTAAAAGTAAATTGTCGTTATTTAAAGGTTGCGATGGTTACTCCGGCATCGCCCTCACCAAACTCACCGAGATGGTATTCCGCAATAGTTTTTGTCCTCTTAAGGAGTCCATGCACAGCCTTTCGCAGTGCACCGGTGCCTTTTCCGTGGACAATGCGCACTGATGAAAGATGGGCGATATATGCGTCGTCTAAGTATTTATCCAAGAGAGCAAGTGCCTCATCCGTAGTCTTTCCTATCAGGTTGATTTCTGATGAAACTGACAGCGACTTGCTCATCTTTATTTTGCTTCCGCTGCCGCCGTACTTCTTGGCAGGAGAGACATCGTCGTTTAAGAGCACGAGGTCATTAATATTAACCAGCGAGCGCAGTATACCCATCTGCACATACAAATCACCCTTGGCGTTTGGCAGAGTGTGGACAGTTCCCTTCAGATTGAGGGAGAGCACAAGCACAGAATCACCGATGCGCAGCTTCTTAGGCGCCTTGTGATTTGCCTTGGCAGAGTTTTTCTTGATGTCTGACAGCTTCTTTTCCTTGTCATTCATCTTGTCACGAAGGGCAGAGCGCTCCTTTTCCATCTGACTCATAGGAGCCTGGCCCTGTCCGTATTTGTTGAAATTGCGGATGGTTTTGTCGGCAAGTTCCTTTGCATCCTGCAGTATCTTGTAGGCTTCCTCATTTGCTTCGCGTAAAATCTTGTCTTTGCTCTTGTCTATGCGCTCGTTTTTCTCTTCAAGCTGTTTTTTGAGCTTTTCAATCTCGGCCTTGTAGCTGTTGATTTCAAGCTGTTCCTTTTCGATGGTTTGTCGCTGTGACTCGAGGCTTGCAATCAGATCCTCAAAATCAAGGTCGTTATCATTAATTCTGCTTTTTGCATCCTCGATGATGTTTTCGTCCAGACCAAGCTTTGATGAGATTGCAAATGCGTTACTCTTTCCCGGAATACCGATTAACAGGCGGTAGGTAGGGCTTAAAGTCTCTACATTGAACTCACAGCAGGCATTTTCCACACCGTCTGTGGAAAGCGCATACACCTTCAGCTCACTGTAGTGTGTGGTGGCCATGGTGATGGCGCCATACCGGTGCAGTCTGTTTAAAATTGAGATGGCAAGCGCCGCACCCTCTGTCGGGTCGGTTCCCGAGCAGAGCTCATCAAACAGGCAAAGGCTTCTGTCGTCAGCTTTTTCAAGAATTTTTACGATATTGGTCATGTGAGACGAGAAGGTACTGAGACTTTGCTCAATACTCTGCTCATCGCCTATATCCGCAAAGACATCCTCAAAGATGGCGAGCTTTGACCTGTCAGCCGCAGGAATGTGAAGACCTGCCTGACCCATGAGAGTCAAAAGTCCGACAGTCTTTAGTGAAACAGTTTTACCGCCGGTATTTGGTCCGGTGATGATGAGCTGCTTATATTCCTCGCCGAGCCGCACATCTATAGGAACCACCTTTTTAGCATCCAAAAGCGGATGACGGCCCTTTCTGATATTGATATGCCCCTCGGTGTTGAACTCCGGTGCCACACCGTTGTATGATTTAGCCAGATTTGCCTTTGCAAAAATGAAGTCAAGCTCTGAAAGAATCTCATAGTCCTGCTCCAAAGCAGCCGCATTCATGGCAACCTTGTCGCTGAGCGCTGCAAGGATTTTTTCAATCTCCTCCTGCTCCTTTATGAAAAGCTCCTTGAGCTCATTATTCAAATTGACGACAGCCATCGGCTCGATAAAAAGGGTAGAGCCGGTAGATGACTGGTCGTGCATCATGCCGGGTACATTGCCCTTTGCCTCAGCCTTTACAGGCAGACAATATCTGCCGTCGCGCATGGTCACAACCGTATCCTGCAGATATGTCCTCGTTGTGCTGTTGTTCATGAGCTTGGTGAGCTGCGCATGGATTCTGTCGTTCATGCCGCGTATGCTCTTTCTTATCTTAAAAAGCTCAGGACTTGCATCATCGGCAATCTCTTCCTCAGATAAAATGCACCTCTTAATCTCATCGCAGAGCGCAGAAACCGGTTCAATCCCTGCAAACAGACCGGAGAGAGAATCCTGCTTCTCATTGTCCATGGCGCTTCTGCCATAAGCCTTCACGCGCTTTGCAACCTCCAAAAGACTGCAGATGCGAAGAAGCTCGATTGTATTCAGTGCACCACCGATATCAAGCCTCTTTAGGGAAGCATGTACATTGTGTATGCCAACGAAGGACACTCCGCTGTCCTTATACAGGCGGCTTAGTGCATCGGCAGTGGTGGTCTGCAGATGTCTGATTTCGTATAAATCGGTGATAGGCTCAAGCGAAAGACACCGCTTCTTTGTCTCATCACATGCTGCGTAGCTGCTTAGCATGGTGAGGATTTTGTTATATTCCAATGTTTTGTAAACTTTTTTATTCATTTCTATATCCTTATATTTCGGTAGTTGAATATTAAATTCATATTTACTGTATAGCTTATCATATTATAGCTGAAAATCTTCAAAAAAACCATAATAAATATGTATTAAATGATAATTACAAGATGATAACATAAAGTTTAATACATAACAAACCAGTTTGTTAAACGAGCCAAAAAGTAAGGGCTTGCGACATGTACCCGCCGGACTGCTGCACTGCTCCCAACGGTGCTACGCTGCGTGACTAAGATTCTGTATGGATTATGCATTTACTTTTTCTATACATGACGAAACCGTCGCTACTCGCCTTCCATGGCTCGATAGCTCCTTGCCCCGGCATCCATGCCGTGGCATTTCTGTGTTATGAGCATAATCCTACAGTATCTAAGCCACTGCGCTATTCGCACTGTTGGGAGCAGTGCAGCAGTCCGGCGGGTACATGCCGCAAGCCCGTACTCAAAGGCCGTACTCAAAAAATATGGTTGCAACGCAATATAATTCAGAATATAATGTAAGATAGTAACTAAAGACATCTAATCAGGGTGACAATATGGAGCAATTTATCAGAGAAAAGATAAAGGATAAACCGCTGAATAAAAAAAGACTTGCAAAAAAAGCAGGCACAGCAGCACTCTGCGGAGTGGTATTTGCAGTGGCTGCAAGCATTGTTTTTGCTATATTTCTGCCGGTTATCAACAGACAATCAAAAAAAGCTTCAGATGGAAAAAATAATAATGATGTGCAGACAGCTACACAGCAGTCAGGCATAGATGACAGCAGTGATGCATATAGTGAAAATGGTACACAAAGCACAGAGTCCGGCACTTCTTCGGAGCCGTCTTCGCAGACCTATCAGCCTACACTCGCAGATTATCAGGCAGTGCAGAACCAGCTCTACAGAGTGGGCACTTCGGCCACGAAATTTGTAGTAGGAGTCACGGGTGTGACAGATGCCACTGATATTTTCAATAATTCCTATGAGACCGAGGGTCAGGGAGTGGGAGTGATACTGAGGGACAATGGAAAGCAGCTAATCATTCTGACAGAGAAAAATGTAGTGGATAAGGCGGATAAGCTTAGTGTAACCTTTGTAAACGACATGATGGCTGATGCTGCGCTGGTCAAGTATGACAGCAATACAGGTATAGCAATCATTTCCGTGGATAAGTCGCTTCTGGACGACGCCACAATAAGGGCTATAGCGGTTGCGGAGCTTGGTAATTCAAATATTGTTTCAAGAGGAGCATCTGTCATTGCACTTGAGGCAAACTATGCCATTCTCACAGGTCTTGTAACGTCAACAACCAACGAGCTGTCGGCGCAGGACAACAATTACTCGGTGCTCACCACAGATATCGCAAGCAACAAGTTGCAGAGCGGTATACTGATTAATACAGATGGTCAGGTCATAGGGCTTTCGCTGCAGGATTTCAATCCGGCGGAGGAAAACAATACGCTCACGGCTGTCAGCATAAGCGACCTGTCACCTGCCATTGAAAAGCTCGAGAGCGGCGCGGATGTGCCGTACATAGGCATCACCTGTACTACAGTTACAGAAAAAATAGCAAACAGATATAACATCCCAAAGGGTGTTTATATAAAGCAGGTTACCATGGATTCACCAGCATTTGTCTCGGGGCTTCAAAGCGGAGATGTGATAGTTGCGGTAAACAATACAGAGGTGTCGAATGTGTCCGCGTACAACACACAGCTTATGAAGCAAAAGCCTGAGGATACCTGCAATCTGAAAGTAAAGAGAAAAGGAAGCAACGGCTACACGGAGATTACCTGTCAGGTGAAAATCGGAGTGATGAATTAGCCGAAATTAGGAGGATATATGAAGTATATTTCAACTCTCCGCGAGGGAGAGAGAATCAATGAGATTTTTTTATGCAAGAGCAAGCAGACAGCCATGACCAAAAGCGGAAAGCCTTATGACAATGTTATCCTGCAGGATAAGACAGGCACGCTGGATGCCAAGATATGGGATGTGGGCTCAGTAGGCATTGAGGAATTTGATGCAATGGATTACATAGCCATAACCGGTGATATCACAAGCTTTCAGGGCAATTTGCAGTGTTCCATAAAGCGTGCGAGAAAGGTGAACGAGGGAGAATATGACCCTGCGGATTATCTGCCGGTCAGCGATAAGGATGTCGAGGTCATGTATAAGGAACTCATGGGCTTTATCGGCTCTGTAAAGAATCAGTACCTGTCACAGCTATTACATAGCTTTTTTGACAATAAGGAGTTTGAGCGTCGTTTCAAGTTCCATTCAGCCGCAAAGAGCGTGCACCACGGCTTTGTAGGAGGTCTTTTGGAGCATACACTCGGTGTGACGAAGAACTGTGATTATTTTGCAAAAATGTATCCGGTCTTAAACCGTGACCTGCTTCTTACAGCAGCTATTTTCCATGATATCGGAAAATTAAAGGAGCTTTCTACTTTCCCGGAGAATGACTATACAGACGCAGGCCAGCTCCTCGGACATATCATGATTGGTGCAGAGTGGGTAGGCGATGCGATTAAGAGCATCGACGGCTTCCCGGTAGTGCTCGCAAACGAGCTGAAGCACTGCATACTTGCCCACCACGGCGAGCTTGAGTTTGGCTCTCCGAAAAAGCCGGCACTTGTCGAGGCACTTGCACTTAGCTTTGCAGACAACATAGATGCCAAGATGGAGACCTTCAGAGAGCTGCTTGTAAATGTGCCTGAAAACGATACAAAGTGGCAGGGCTACAACAGATTTATGGAGACAAATTTCCGCAGAACAAGTGTGTAAAAAGGCGGACGATATTAAATATAGCTATGGTGTGATTTTTGGTGTGAAAGCTTGCACCGGATACAAACATTATAAAGAGTAATTATATATATAATAAAGAAGAGAAAAGCATGAAAAAAAATGACATATTTGAACTTGAAATAACAGATATGGGAACAGATGGCGAGGGTATCGGACATTATGATGGCATGACCTTTTTCGTAAAGGATGCACTGATTGGTGACGTTATAACAGCCCGCGCAACAAATTTAAAGAAAAACTATGGCTACGCAAGAGTGGAAGAGATTAAGACCCCTTCCACTTTTCGCGTTGAGCCGCAATGTGAGCTGCACAAGAGGTGTGGCGGCTGCCAGATACAGGCGCTCTCTTATGAAAAGCAGCTTGAATTTAAAAATAATAAGGTGCGCAACAATCTCATGCGTATAGGTGGATTTTCCGAGGCAAAGCTGGACAGTAAAATGCAGCCGCCTGTTGGCGCAGACAATCCATACCGCTACCGCAACAAGGCACAGTTTCCGGTGGGATATGACAGGGATGGCAATATAGTGACAGGCTTTTATGCATCGCGAAGCCACAATATCATCCCGGTTGAGGACTGCAGGCTTGGGGTGCCGCAAAACAAAGAGATACTGGATATCATAAAGGAATGGATGAATGAGTGCGGCATCACGCCGTATGACGAGAACACACACAAAGGGCTCGTGCGCCATGTGCTTATCAGATATGGATTTACATCAAAGCAGATTATGGTGTGCCTTGTGATAAATGGGGACAGTCTTGAAGCAAAACGCCGAGCCGGGAATGCAGCAGATATACTGTGCGAAAGACTCTCAAAAATCGATGGAATGACTTCGATTTCCTACAATATCAACAAGGAAAACACAAATGTCATCCTCGGCAAAAAGACAGTCTGCATATGGGGAAGACCATATATTGAGGACACCATCCATCTGCTTTCTTACCCTGATTTCACACCACAGGGGACAGGCATCACATATCAGATTTCGCCACAGTCGTTCTATCAGGTAAACCCGAAGCAGACAGAAAAGCTTTACAGCACGGCACTTGCATTTGCAGGGCTCACAGGAAATGAAAATGTCTGGGATCTCTACTGCGGTATCGGTACCATATCGCTCTTTTTGTCACAGAAGGCAAAGCAGGTGTACGGAGTGGAAATAGTGCCTCAGGCAATCGAGGATGCCAAAAACAATGCGAAGCTCAATGGCATCACAAATGCACAGTTTTTCGTAGGAAAGGCTGAGGAGGTGCTGCCACAGTTTTATGAGAATGCAAAGAAAAAAGAGAATATCACTGATGATACAGCATCCACCGGACATACAGATATGCTTCGCCCGGATGTGATAGTCGTTGACCCGCCAAGAAAGGGCTGTGATGAGAAGTGCCTGGACACAATGCTTGCGATGTCACCGGAGAGGATTGTATATGTGAGCTGCGATTCGGCAACATTGGCAAGGGATTTGAAGATACTCTGTGAAGAGAAGTATGAACTCATGAAGTGGCAGGCATTTGATCAGTTTTCTCATACGACGCATGTAGAGACGGTAGTTCTTTTATCCCACAAAAAAGCCGACAGTTATATCCACATTGATGTGGAGTTTGGAGAGGGCGAGGGCAAGATTCCGGTAGATAGTATTGCTAAAAGAGCCGAAGCGTATAAGCCCAAAGAAAAAGTGACCTACAAAATGATTAAGGAGTACATAGAAGCGAAATACGGCTTCAAGGTACATACCGCATATATCGCAGAGGTAAAGCGAAATTTGGGATTGCCGATGTATGATGCTCCTAATGCGGTAGAAGAATTGAAACAGCCGAGGAAACATCCGACACCAGAAAAGGTAGAAGCAATCAAAGATGCACTTCGTTATTTTGCAGTGATATAAAACTTTACTTACAATCGAATATTTCTTACATAGCCGTTTATTCATTTATTTGAGTAAGCGGCTTTTTTCATCCCTATTTTTCGGAATAGGGATATTTTTTGTAGAAGGAGGAGGTTTATTTGAACACGCAAATCATCGCCATCGCCAACCAGAAAGGCGGCGTTGGCAAAACAACAACCTGTGCGAACTTGGGAATAGGTCTGGCACAGGCCGGAAAGAAAGTGCTTCTGATCGACGGGGACCCGCAAGGAAGCCTGACAATCAGCTTGGGAAATCCGCAACCAGACAAGCTGCCATTTACACTGTCGGATGCAATGGGCAAAATTCTGATGGATCAGCCTATACGCCCCGGAGAAGGTATTCTGCATCATGCAGAAGGCGTTGACCTGATGCCTGCGGATATTCAGCTTTCCGGTATGGAGGTTTCTCTGGTAAACGCCATGAGCCGTGAAACGATTTTACGGCAATATCTGGACACACTGAAGGGACAATATTCCCATATCCTGATTGACTGTCAGCCCTCGTTGGGGATGCTTACGGTCAATGCGCTGGCGGCTGCGAACAGGATCATAATTCCCGTTCAGGCAGAGTATCTGCCCGCCAAAGGACTGGAACAGCTTTTATCTACGGTCAGCAAGGTAAAACGGCAGATCAATCCAAAGCTCCAGATTGACGGTATCCTGCTGACGATGGTGGATAACCGCACCAACTTTGCCAAAGAGATTGCTGCTTTGCTGCGGGACACCTATGGAAGTAAAATCAAAGTCTTTGGAACGGAAATCCCCCATTCTGTCCGTGCAAAGGAAATTAGCGCAGAGGGAAAAAGTATTTTCGCCCATGACCCTGGCGGCAAGGTGGCAGAGGGGTATCGAAATCTGACGAAGGAGGTGTTGAAACTTGAAAAGCAGCGCGAAAAAA
>OGQB01001880.1_pt1 | contig 16568 bp, 19 predicted proteins | sample 1553071 | NCBI WGS metagenome assembly OGQB01 (sample SAMEA2580284, study PRJEB22360) | human gut metagenome | biome: human gut; feature: human-associated habitat; material: faeces | place: Denmark | collected 2008/2010
GTGTTAAAGATAAAGTCTGAGTGGACAGAAGATGGTTTTGACAGGAACTGCCTGAAATTACCTCATGCTGAATGGTTTGATTTTATACAGAATAAAAGGTATGAATAATGGATGATATCATAATTATTTCTAACTTAAATGATTTTATATTTTGTCCGGCTTCTATATATTTTCATAAGTTATATGGAAGTCAGGACAATCTTACATACCATGCTGTTTAATATTGTGGATGCCATATTGCAGGTTTATGGATTTGACACATATTACGGGGTATTTCATAAATGCTTTTACATGAGAAAATCATTGGTTTGTGACTTGATGGAACCAATAAGACCGGTTGTTGATTATCAGGTAAGAAAATCAATAAATCTTGGACAATGTAAAGAAAATGATTTCGAAGTTATTAATAATAGATGGTGCTTAAAATATAAGTCTAATCCGCAATATATACAGTTCTTAATGAATGCAATATTGGAATATAAAGATGATATATTTTTATACATTCAACAATATTATAGATTTTTTATGAAAATGAAAAGTGTAGAACAGTTTCCTAGTTTCGAGTTACATTAGATGGGAGCGAATATGGTTATAGTTAGTTATGATATATCAGATGATAAACTTAGGACAAAGTTTTCAAAGTATTTATCACGATTTGGACATAGATTGCAGTATTCGGTATTTGAAATTGACAATAGTCAGAGAATAATAGAGAATATAGTTACAGATATAAGCAATAAGTTTGAAAAAAGTTTTACTCAGGAGGATAGTGTTATGATATTTAAAATGTCCTCAAATTGTGAGGTGTTAAGATTTGGGTATGCCAAAAATGACGAAAAGGATTTTATTGTTATTCAATAATGCAAACCTTGGTCTTTATAATCAATAATAAATAGGTTACTTAATATATATGGGTAAAATAAATAAAAAAATAATCAAATATGATGGTTACAAGACAAAAAATTGTGTAAAAACACAAAAATGGGGTTAAGTAACCTATAGTAATTTCTACTGTTGTAGATTTTGTCTTGTTCTCCCTCTGATCTCCGGTCAAGTTAAGTAACCTATAGTAATTTCTACTGTTGTAGATGCAGCACCTCTTGGCCTTACCGTGGAGTTAAGTAACCTATAGTAATTTCTACTGTTGTAGATCAAAGTTCTATCAGCCCTAAACTGCCGGTTAAGTAACCTATAGTAATTTCTACTGTTGTAGATATAATCTATCTGTACCTTTAAACATACGTTAAGTAACCTATAGTAATTTCTACTGTTGTAGATCGAAGAGCAACAAATTGATAACCTGCGGTTAAGTAACCTATAGTAATTTCTACTGTTGTAGATTGAGTTCAATGTTAAAAATAACACGAAGTTAAGTAACCTATAGTAATTTCTACTGTTGTAGATGATAATTATGATAACGTTATCAAGAGAGTTAAGTAACCTATAGTAATTTCTACTGTTGTAGATTCATATAGACCACACATATATATATAATGTTAAGTAACCTATAGTAATTTCTACTGTTGTAGATGATATTGCTTGAATAAGTTTACGACCGTTAAGTAACCTATAGTAATTTCTACTGTTGTAGATGTAGTCTGACTTATAGCCCATATACAGGTTAAGTAACCTATAGTAATTTCTACTGTTGTAGATACACCTATGACAAAAGATAGTATATTCAGTTAAGTAACCTATAGTAATTTCTACTGTTGTAGATGAAAACCATGCTCTATATTTCTTTGTTTCGGTTAAGTAACCTATAGTAATTTCTACTGTTGTAGATACAGTTTAATTTCTGTAGCTGTTCGTGTTAAGTAACCTATAGTAATTTCTACTGTTGTAGATTAGGAATAAATCAAGTGCGTGATGATATGGTTAAGTAACCTATAGTAATTTCTACTGTTGTAGATTCACGACCAGGCCACGAACTGCTACTAAGTTAAGTAACCTATAGTAATTTCTACTGTTGTAGATATTGGAAAAACTTGGGTAAATCGCTTGTTAAGTAACCTATAGTAATTTCTACTGTTGTAGATTGCAACTAGGGCAAATGTGATTTTCTGCGGTTAAGTAACCTATAGTAATTTCTACTGTTGTAGATTGATACTGGTTTAAGTATTATAAAATCGTTAAGTAACCTATAGTAATTTCTACTGTTGTAGATTATTAAAGATGACCAGGTTAATCACCTCGTTAAGTAACCTATAGTAATTTCTACTGTTGTAGATATCCACCACCGACAATGTTACTTATCATGGTTAAGTAACCTATAGTAATTTCTACTGTTGTAGATAATGGCTTTCTGCTTCTCTGCCTTGCGTTAAGTAACCTATAGTAATTTCTACTGTTGTAGATTATACCTCACTAAAGCTAGGAAACCTGGTTAAGTAACCTATAGTAATTTCTACTGTTGTAGATAGAGATAGGAACGACAATCTGATCTGGGTTAAGTAACCTATAGTAATTTCTACTGTTGTAGATATAGCTTATCCTCCACAATTTAAGATAGTTAAGTAACCTATAGTAATTTCTACTGTTGTAGATATAGGCCATTATTGTTCGCATTACCTCGTTAAGTAACCTATAGTAATTTCTACTGTTGTAGATCCAGGTATGAAACACCACAAGACAAGTTAAGTAACCTATAGTAATTTCTACTGTTGTAGATGGTTCAAGGCCGACCCACTTCATATTGTCCAGTTAAGTAACCTATAGTAATTTCTACTGTTGTAGATTATATCCGTTTATTGTGCTGATTTTTGTTAAGTAACCTATAGTAATTTCTACTGTTGTAGATTTGGTGCATTAAGGCTAACTCTGTCTTGTTAAGTAACCTATAGTAATTTCTACTGTTGTAGATTTTCAACAGAATCCCATTCCCCATATGGTTAAGTAACCTATAGTAATTTCTACTGTTGTAGATTGAAATATCCTCACTGTTCACACTCTTCAGTTAAGTAACCTATAGTAATTTCTACTGTTGTAGATTGCATCCGGAAAAGAGGGTGTAAATGGGTTAAGTAACCTATAGTAATTTCTACTGTTGTAGATTTGATCCAAAGAAGGGTGAAACAGCCGTTAAGTAACCTATAGTAATTTCTACTATTAGTAGATATGGATATATAGTGGAATCGTTGGGGAATAAAACAATAGATTTCACAAGTTATAATAAAGCGTTAATGAATAATATTGCTGCATAACAAGGAGAAGTAATTGATCTTAAATGTAAATAAATTTATATAGGGGAAGCGATGGGCAAAAGAAAAAATAGAAAGTATGGCAACAAGCAAAGTGATGTCAAGAAGGATAGGGAAAAAGACATTGAACTTTACGCTGAAGCACTATATTTGGCTTTGAAAAAATATGATGAAGAAAGTAAAGCAAATTCATATAATATCATTAAAGATACAGACGAAAAAGAAAAGTCTAGACAAGTAAGAACCGCGTTAAGAATAGTTTTTCTGCCATTCTTGAGTAATAAAAAAATAATAACACAGGGGAAAATATATATAGAATTACTTGGTTGTATTGTCTCTATTGTAATTAGCTTACTTGGATGGATAATTTGGCTTGCAGGTATACTGGTGATTATAGCCAGTTCTGTAAATATAAATAATATAGGACTATTCCGTACGATAATATTTGTATTTATGGGAATAGTCTTGCTTGTAATAGGAGGAAGTACAATTTTTGCTGGTAGAAAATTTGAAGAAGAGACTGATAGTACAGATATATATGCTTATACGTCAAGCATAATTGCTTTATTGAGTTTTATATTAGCAATTATAGCATTAGTTATTTCGTATAGATAAGTTGGTATAAGACGATGTAAGAAAATAACTAAAAATGTAATGAAGAATGATACTGATATGTTGAAGCCTGGAAAGGTAAGATTTTAATGAGAAAGCGAATTTATGAGATAATAGAGATTGCAAATGATGATGACAAGTTAAGCGCACTATACGATATGTTTATGATGATTGTGATATGTGCAAGTATCATCCCTCTGTGTTTTAAAGAACAGAATAATTATTTGAACATAATTGATAAGGTTACAGTTACTATATTTGTTATTGATTATCTTTTGAGATGGTTTACAGCAGACTTTAAACTTTCGAAGTATAAGTATCGAGCCTTTGTTATTTATCCGTTTTCACCTATGGCGATTATTGATTTGTTATCTATTTTGCCATCTGTAACTATTCTGAACTCTGGGTTTAGACTATTCAAATTATTTAGGTTGATACGAACCTTCCGTATATTGAGGTTTGTGAGATATTCCAAAAGTATTAGAATAATAGTTGAAGTCCTGAAGAAAGAAAAGAGCATTTTGATGGCTGTGTGTTATTTGGCATTTGGGTACATAATAGTATCAGGACTTATTATGTTTCAGGTCGAGCCAGAAAGTTTTAATTCGCTGTTTGATGCATTATATTGGTCGACCACTGCACTTACTACTGTAGGCTACGGTGATATATACCCGGTTACTGTATTTGGAAAGCTGGTAAGTATGGTATCATCTATAGTCGGTATAGCAGTAGTGGCGTTACCGGCAGGAGTTATAACTGGTGGTTATATTGACGTGATAAAAAGTGAAAAAGATAACGATTGAGACCTGTTGTAGGAGGACTTCCCCATGCACATATACATAGACGCCGACGCCTGCCCCGTAGTAGGCATAGCAGAAGACATAGCAACAAAATACAACATCCCGGTAACGCTTTTATGCGATACGAACCATGTCCTCACATCTGATTACAGCGAGGTTATCGTTGTCGGTGCTGGAGCGGATGCGGTGGATTACAAGCTGATAAGCATTTGCCATAGAGGTGATATAGTTGTTACTCAGGATTATGGCGTGGCTGCAATGGCGCTGGGAAAAGGTGCATTTGCGATACACCAATCGGGAAAGTGGTATACAAATGAGAATATCGATCAGATGCTTATGGAGAGACACCTGAACAAGAAGGCGCGGAGGGCGTCAAGCAGGAATCACATGAAGGGTCCAAGGAAGAGAACCGATGAGGATGACCAGAGATTTGCGGAGTCATTTGAGAAACTGCTCCGGAAAGTCAAGGAACTATAGATGAACATGAATGGGGGATGAGAGAATCGCACTCTCACCACCCGGATTTACGAAAGGAAGGTATTGTTATGGAGAAAGTAGTTGAATTTTTAAAGAATGCGGTAGCTACATTTTCATCATTTACACATGAACCGGAAGAGGTCAGATTTTAATGGATGATAAAAATACAAACAGAACAATAGAATACTACAACACACATGCTGACAGATATTCCGAGATAACCAGAAATGCAGACATGTCGGACATATACAAGCGCTTTGAGGAACATCTCAAGCCGGGCAGCAGGATTCTTGATCTTGGCTGCGGCAGTGGCCGTGACAGCAAATATTTTCTGGACAAGGGATACAAGGTTGTGTCTCTGGACGCGTCTGAGGCGATGTGCAGGAAAACTCAGGAGCTGACGGGAAAAGCGGCTGTACATATGCGCATTGAGGACATGAATTATGAGAATGAATTTGACGCTGTGTGGGCATGTGCTTCGCTGCTCCATGTTGCCAAGAGCGATATGCACAAGATCCTTGAGAAGGCTATGAAGGCGCTAAGAGTCGGCGGGGTATTGTATGCTTCGTGGAAGTACGGCAAGAGTGAACGGACGCGGGATGATGGAAGGACATTTGCCAATTATACTGAGGCCCGGGTTTGCGATATGGTGGCGTTGGTTTCAGGCGCATCGCTTGAGGATGTATGGACGAGTCAGGATGTCAGGCTTGACAGGATAGGTCAGGGACATTTGTGGGTAAATGTTCTGGTGAAGAAGACCAGAGTTGTCATAACTGAGAAGGAATTTCTGAACATTTTCTGGAAGCAATACCAGATCATTGAGAAGGATGTCAGGATCAGTTCGGAGTATGTGGACATTCACAAGAGCAACTTCCCGACATTTTCAAGCAGATACATAAATATGTTTCTGAACATCTGCAGCAATATTGATTCTCTGATTGAGATATATTGCAAGATGGTAGAGGAGGACGATTACAGGAAGAAGTACAATATACATGACAGGCTTACTCCTGTGCTTAGGAAATTCCCGGCTATCAGGCTTGACGCAGTGAGGACGATAGACACATTTGAAGATATCGAGTTGAAGCCGTTCAGCGCATTTGTGGATGGCAGGATCGCGGATTGGTGGAATGACTATAACCTGGTAAAACATGCCAGAAGCGAGAAGAATGAGAAGACAGGGAAGTACAATTTCCAGAGCGCAAATCAGAAGAATGTGCTGACTGCCCTGGCTGCGTATTTTATCGTGTGCAACCGCATATACGAGGAGATATGCGAGATCTCGGCGACGCCGAAGAAGCTGCTCAAGTCGAAATTATTCCTGTACGTGAAGAATGGTGAGTAGATAAGGAAAGGTAATAGACCATGGTAAAACAGATAGTAAGAGATCAGATGTTTCTCAGCCAGAAGTCATCTCCGATGACGACTATGGATGCGGGGATCATAGCAGATATGCAGGACACATTAGCGGCAAATCAGGCGAGGTGCGTCGGCATGGCGGGCAACATGATCGGATATAAGAAGAGGATAATCATCGTCAGTATGGGATTTGCCAATGTTGTCATGCTGAATCCGGTACTCCTGTCAAAGTCGGGGGCTTACGAGACAGAAGAGGGATGTCTGTCTCTGGACGGCACGAGAAAGGTGACAAGGTATAGAGACATAGAAGTAGAGTTTCAGGATGCATCATTTGCAAAAAAGCGTATGAAGTTCAACGGATATATAGCCCAGATAGTGCTCCATGAGATGGATCACCTTGAGGGGCGAATAATTTAGGAGAGTTTATGGAATCAAAAGACGGAACATGGATCATGTATGGAGTTTCGGAGGATGATCCGGAGTGCCTGCACACGGTGGACGAACTTATCGGATATATAGAGGAAGTGGGATTTCTTCCTCTTTTCCGCAATGAGATACCTGGATTTTCGGTGGAAGAGCGAACCACGGAGAAGTATTGGTGGAGTGAAGACCCGCAGAGGGATCCTTGGGTGTGGCGTGAGATCATAGCCAGAAGAGGCGATATCGCATACGGCAAATTTTTCCACAATAAGGCGGGATTTATCTCAAAGAAATGGTTCCCCTATTTTGCAAATTATAGAAGAGCTGGATATGATTTCGATGCCAGATGGGATGATGAGCTTGCATCATTCAGGCAGAAGAAGATCATGGATCTGTTCATGGATGACCGGATAGACGAGGAGAGCGATGCGGAATTTGCAGCAGAAAAGCTGGATAGTATGTACAATACAGAACTTTTTTCATTCGATATAAAGAAGCTTGCCGGATTTGGCAAGGGCGGAGAGAAAGGCTTTGAGGGTACGATGACACAGCTCCAGATGCAGACATACCTGTGCGCATGTGACTTCAGAAAACGGTTGAACAAGAAGGGCGCGGAATACGGATGGAATGTGGCTGTGTATTCCATGCCGGAGAAGCTGTGGGGATATGACCACGTGACGTCCGCATATGGTGAGAGCCCTGAGGAATCGTGGGAGAGGATAGTGAAGCATATGGATGATATCTACCCGATTGCCACAGAGAAACAGATAAAGAAAGTCTTAAAGTAGAGACGGTGTACATGCACTTACATTAATTCAAAACTCTAATTCAAAACTTTACATCAAAACTTTACACATAACATTACATGTATCTTTACATATGTGTTTACATATGTTATGTTTATATGCAAGTCAGGTTATAAAGAATAATATGATGCTTACTTGAAGAGGAGAAATGATGAACACTGTATATGATGTTATTATTGTGGGAACTGGCGCTGCAGGTTTGTTCTGTGCGTTGAATTTTCCAGAGACAAAAAAGGTCTGTATTATCACAAAAAGGCGGGCTGATGAGTCCGACTCTTTTTTGGCCCAGGGCGGCATATGTATGCTGCGGGGTGAGGAAGATTACGAAGATTATTTTGAAGACACCATGAGAGCCGGCCATTATGAGAACAATAAAAAGACAGTCGATCTTATGATCAGATCATCGAATCTTGTTATCAGAGAATTGATAAGGCTTGGAGTCAGATTTGAGAGAGATGAGAGCGGAAAGCTTGCCTTCACCAAGGAGGGAGCTCACAGCCAGCCAAGAATATTGTTCCACGAGGACATTACCGGCAAAGAGATTACATCCACTTTGCTGGAGTGCGCAAAGGAGAAATCTAATATCGAGATATATGAGTATACGACTATGCTCGACATCATCTGCAATGACAATGCCTGTGGTGGAGTGGTTATAGCTGATGAGGCGAAGAATATAAGCATACTTAGATCCAACAACGTTGTATTGGCGTGTGGTGGAATCGGAGGCATATATAAGAACTCAACGAATTTTGCCCATATAACAGGTGATGCCATAGCAATTGCCTTAAAACATGGTGTAGAGGTAGAGAATCTGAATTATGTGCAGATCCACCCGACAACACTGTTTAGCCGGAATAAGGGAAGAAGATTTTTGATATCTGAATCTGTGAGAGGCGAAGGCGCATGGCTTCTTAACAAGGCGGGCGAAAGGTTTACAGATGAACTGCAGCCTCGTGATGTAGTCAGCCATGCAATATGGAAACAGATGGCGATAGATGGAACGGAGCATGTGTGGGAAGATCTGAGACCGCTTGGAAGAGATGTGATCCTGCAGCATTTTCCACATATATACAAGCAGTGCAAGGATGAAGGATATGATGTGCTTGTTGAACCGATACCGGTTGTGCCGGCTCAGCATTACCACATGGGCGGAGTGAAGGCAGATCTCGCCGGAAGGACTTCCATGGAAGGATTGTACGCGGTAGGAGAAGCCGGATGTAATGGAGTGCATGGCAGAAACAGACTGGCAAGCAATTCATTACTTGAGTCGCTTGTATTTGCACAGAGGGCAGCAGATGATATCATGTTCAGCAGAGAGCACAGAGGCTGTGGAGAAGACAACATAGATCTGTCTGAATATGAAGATATAGATGGTTTGTTTAGAGAATATAAGAATATAGTTTTGACAGAAACGGAAAGAAGAGGCTGAGAATGAATCAGATAACAATGAAATTGAATGCGGACAAGCTTATAATGATGGCTTTACAGGAGGATATCACAAGTGAGGATGTATCCACAAATGCGGTGATGCCAAAGGCACAGAAAGGAAAAGTAGACCTAATATGCAAGCAGGATGGAATCATTGCAGGACTTGATGTATATGCAAGAGTATTTACCCTCTTAGATGACAGCACTGAGGTTGAGTTCTTCTGCAAAGATGGCGATGAGGTGAAGGTTGGACAGCTTATGGGAATTGTGACTGGTGATATCAGGGTTCTTCTCTCTGGCGAGAGGGTTGCGCTTAATTATCTCCAGCGTATGAGTGGTATAGCTACGTATACCCATGAGGTTGCAGAACTTCTTAAAGGAAGCAAGACTACTCTGCTGGATACCAGAAAGACCACACCTAATTGCCGTATATTTGAGAAGTATGCAGTCAGAGTCGGCGGAGGCAGCAATCACAGATACAATTTGTCGGATGGAGTATTGCTTAAGGATAATCATATAGGCGCTGCGGGAAGTATAACCAATGCAGTGAGAATGGCAAAGGAGTATGCACCATTTGTCCGCAAGATAGAGGTTGAAGTTGAGACACTGGATCAGGTAAAAGAGGCTGGTGAAGCGGGAGCCGATATCATTATGCTTGACAATATGACAACGGATCAGATGAGGGCTGCGATTGATTTGATCGATGGATGTGCGGAGACAGAATGTTCAGGCAATGTTACAAAAGAGAACATAGAGAGCCTGATATCATTGGGAGTGGATTATATATCAAGCGGTGCGCTTACACACAGCTCACCTATAATGGATATATCGATGAAAAATCTTCATGCGGAGGGATAAAGTGAAGGCAAAAGAGAGAAGGGAAAGGATACTTGACATTGTGAAGAATTCAGATGTCCCTGTTCCGGCAAATAAGCTTGCGTCAGAATTTGAAGTCAGCAGACAGATAATAGTGCAGGATATTGCAGTGATCAGGGCGGCTGATGATGGCATAATTGCAACTAACAGGGGTTATATATACAAGAATGAATCAAAATGTCAGAGAGAGTTTAAAGTAAAACACGGTTATGACAGGACTGAGGAAGAACTCACGATCATAGTTGATTATGGCGGTGTTGTAAAGAATGTAAGTATAAGTCATACGGTGTACAATCGTGTTACTGCAAAGATGAATATTGCTTCCAGATACGACGTGGCAAAATTTATGAAAAAATTGGAAAACAGCCAGTCGTCCCTGCTTGGAAATGCTACGAACGGATATCATTACCATCTGATAGAGGCTCCAAGTGAAGAGATCCTGGACAACATAGAGCAGAAGCTCGATGAGACAGGCTTCCTTGTTCCGTGGCAGGAGTGGGAGAAATAATACAAAATGATTTGGAGAGAATAAAATGACGATAAAAGAGATACAGGAAGAGATAATCAGACTGAAGAAAGAGAAAGATTTCTGCATACTGGCACATGCTTATCAGGGACATGAGATTCTTGAAGTTGCAGATTATATGGGAGATTCATATGGACTTAGCGTAGAGGCGAGCAAGGATTCCCGCAAAAATATAATAATGTGTGGTGTGCGTTTTATGGCGGAGACATGTAAGATATTGTCCCCTGATAAGAATGTGTACCTGCCTAATCCTGAAGCCGGATGTCCGATGGCTGAGCAGATGAACCTTGAAACGCTGGATGAGATGAAGAAGAAGTATCCGGGATATGCGGTTGTCGCCTATATAAATACGACTTCTGAATTGAAAACTGCCTGTGATGTATGTGTGACATCCTCATCAGCAGTGCAGATCTGCAGCAAGCTTGATAACGACAAGATTCTTTTTATTCCAGATCCGAATCTTGGAAACTATGTTCAAAAGCAGATGCCGGAAAAGGAATTTGCATTTTTTAACGGCGGATGTCCTAGACATCTTGCGGTTATCCTAGATGATGCTTTGAAGGCAAAAGAGTTACATCCACATGCGGAACTTCTTGTCCATCCTGAGTGCAGGCCGGATGTAGTTGCAGAGGCTGATTATGTAGGTTCAACCACAGGAATTATGGCATATGCCAGAAAGTCAGAGAAAAAAGAATTTATCATCGGTACAGAGCACAGTATTGTGGAGCATCTTCAGTATGAGTGCCCTGACAAAATGTTCTATCCAATTTCTTCAAAGCTGATGTGCCATAATATGAAGCTTACTACCCTGGTTGACATATTGAATGTATTAAAGGGCACAGGTGGCGAAGAGATAGTCCTTTCTGATGAGGTGATGGAGGGTGCTTCCCGCTGCATCAACAGAATGATCGCGCTTGGATAACGAGGTGTGGATTATTATCCAGAGCAGTGGGACATATCCATGATCGATGAGGATATGGACAATATCGTAGAGCTTGGATGCAATGTCATCCGTATAGCGGAGTTTGCATGGCATATCATGGCAAAAACGGAGGGGCAGTATGACTTTTCGTTCTTCGATCATGTCATCAGCAAGGCAAAGGAGAAGGGGCTTCATGTGATACTTGGAACCCCGACAGCGACTATTGCTTAATTATATAAAATACGGTTGCTTATTAGTTCATTAAGCGACCGTATTTTTTGTACCTGTGTTATAATGTTATAAAAGTGTATAATATTATTTGCAAATTATGATCAGCCAGACTGGCTGGAGTATAGGAGGACATGATGGGTATTGTTGAATTAAAAAATGATAAGATCGCTATAAAGGTGAATACTCACGGCGCTGAGCTTGTGAGCCTGAAGAGTATCGAGACAGACAGAGAATACATGTGGTGCGGTGATGCTGAGTATTGGGGAAGAGTTTCTCCTGTGCTGTTTCCATTTGTGGGAAAGCTTGAAGGACAGCGTTACAGACATAACGGGGTGGTTTATGAGAATATACCTCAGCACGGATTTGCAAGGGACAGCGAGTTTGTAGTGGCTGGCCAGACTGGTGATACACTGCTGTTTGTGCTTGAGAAGAATGATACATGGCAGAAGAGCTATCCGTTTGATTTCAGTCTTTGTATAGGATACAGACTTGAAGGTTCATCTGTACATGTTATGTGGACCGTTGTGAATGAGGGAACTGACACGATTCATTTTTCTATCGGTGCCCATCCTGCATTTGCATGTGAGGGAGGCATCGGCGGTTATTCTCTGGATATGCACACAGGTAAGAACGAGATTGAATGTGGTCTTTTGACAGCAAATGGAGTTCTTGGAGATAGAACAGTTACGCACAGACTGACAGATGGAGTCTTAAAGCTGCGTGATGAGATGTTTGATGAGGATGCTCTGATCATGGATGGTAAGGGTATAAATACGATTACATTAAGGAACTCATCTGATGCGCCGGTTTTGCAGTTGAGATTTGATGTGCCGCAGATAGGCATATGGTCTCCTGCAAAGAAACATGCGCCATTTGTCTGCATAGAGCCTTGGTTTGGCAGGTGTGACCGCGAGGGATATGACGGAGATCTGGCGGACCGTGAGTATTCAAACAGTCTTGAGGCTGGCCATTCGTTCAGCAAGGAGTATGTCATCGACATACTATAATGGAAAACATATCATGTGTCAGATTAAGATATAGCAGAATATAATTTGTAAGCAGGGCGGGACATCCTATTGGTGAGATGTCCCGCCCTGTTTGTTATGTTTCATATACATTAATGTAAAATCTATGTAAAAGGCGCCTGACCCCATTGTTGTTCCTTTTTGTAGAGTGCTGAAAATACTACTTGACATATGATACTATGCGACGTATAGTATACTGCGTAAGGAGGTATAGCGATGGATATACAATTGAAGAGAGGGATGCTCGACGTGTGTGTGCTTGCGGCCATCAAGGACGAGGATTCCTATGGATATCAGATCATCAAAGATATGAAGCCGTATGTGACGATATCAGAGTCCACACTCTATCCTATCCTCAGAAGACTTGAGGCGGGAGCGCTGCTCACGGTTCATTCCGTGGAGCACAACGGAAGACTCAGAAAGTATTATCATATTACAGATGCCGGAAGAGCCAGGATAGAAGAGTTCAAGGAAGAGTGGAAGGAACTGGAATCAATATACAGATTTATTGTGAAGGAGGAAGTCAGAGATGAACAAACAGGAATATCTTGAGTCGATAAGAAGCAGGATCAGTGCGATGCCGGCTGATGATGTGAACAGGTTTATGGATTACTATAGCGAGATGATAGATGACCGCGTGGAGGACGGCCTTTCCGAGGAGGAGGCTGTGGCAGATATGGGATCACCTGATGCAGCAGTGGAGCAGATACTTGAAGATATGCCGCTTACAAAGCTTGTGAAGGAGAAGATCAAGCCAAAGCACGAGCTCAAGGCATGGGAGGTCGTACTCATAGTACTTGGTTCTCCGGTGTGGATACCACTTCTCATTACAGCGGCGGTATTGTTGCTCACACTGTGGATAGTTGCATTTGCACTTCTTATATCATTCTATGCGGTAGTGCTCAGCTTTGTGGTTGCGGGAATAGGCGGATTGATATGTACCATACCTCTGTTCGTGGCCCACAGCCCTTACACAGCAGTTCTCATGCTCGGAGCAGCACTCATAGGAGTTGGTATAGCGATATTGTTTGTTGTATCGGTTAAGCCTGTTACGGTTGGTATATTTAAGGTCTGCAAGGCCAGTGTGAATGGTATAAAGAGAATGTTTGTAAAGGAGAAATAGTCATGAGTAGAACAAAGAAAGCTGTTATTGTTGCATCGGTCATGATCGTGGCAGGCATTATCACTGTGATCTCAGCACTTGCTGTAAATGGATTCAGATGGCCAAATGTGACTGTGAATCTGGCACACATGACATCGGAGCCGGTTAATTACGTAAAGAAGACTGTTGATATAAAAGATAAATTCACTGCAATTGATGTAAAAAGTGCATCAGATGTGGATGTTGCCGTGAAGAAGGCGAGTGGAGATACAAGTTATGTGGAGTATTATGACAGTGAGAATCTGACGCATCATGTAGATATATCAGATGGTGTGCTCAGGATAACCGCAGACGACAGCAGGAACGCAGCATTTAACATTTCCATTGGTGTGTATTCTGGAGCATGGCCGTCCGTGACGGTGTATCTGGCTGGTACGGAGTACGATGATCTGAAGATTGTGACCAGCAGTGGTGACGTGGATATGGAATATTATCTGGCAATAGGCAATATCGATATAGAGGCCGCCAGCGGCGATGTGATCGTAAAGGGGGTAAATGCAGATGCTCTGACGGTGGCGACCAGCAGTGGTGACATTAAGCTTGACAGTGTATCGTCAAAGGATACAAGAATATCAGCAAACAGTGGTGACGTAAGTCTTGGTGATGTGGTGATGGATAATATTGATCTGAAGACCTCCAGTGGCAATATCACATCTGGCAGTATAAAGGCAAAATGTATAAACGGTCGTGCGTCAAGTGGTGACGTAATGATTAGAGAATGTGATGCTTCTGAGATCAATGTCGTGACAACCAGTGGGGATGTATCGATCGGCATTGGCTCAGAGATGAAGTATGAATACAATACAAAGACATCCAGCGGTGATGTAAATGTACCGGACTCGGTTGAGGGAGCAGATGGAAAGTGCAATATCGAGACTAGTAGCGGAGATATTGATGTCACACAGTAAGTCGTAACTGAATACATTTGAAAATTGGTTCAAGGCAGGTCTTCTGAAATGGAATGACCTGCCTTGAGTTGTATTTAGGCTAAATTAAAGTTAATTAATGAAATAAAATGTCGGTAAAGGCCTCTGCTTATTGTGGATTCACGCTAAAAATGGTATCTTTAATATGTATATATATTTATACGGAAGAAAATATCAGGGAGAGTAAAGGATGAGTGCATTTGCATTGAGACTTGCAGTATTACCTTCGGTGTTACTGCTGTTATTTGTAGTCAGAAGAAATAAGAATAGCAGGGATCCAATGAGCCTGCTAGTATGGCTTGCGGTTCTGGGAGCTGTCAGCACGATACCGGCAGTAGTCGTGGAGCTGGTTGGGGGCGTATTGTTATACTACATGGGATTGGAATCCGGAACGGCGGTTTATGAGCTGGTCAACTGCTTCTTTATAGTGGCGATGATCGAGGAACTGGGCAAATTCCTTGGAATGTTAATACTTACATGGAAAAATAAGAACTTTGACCACAGCTATGACGGCGTTATATATGGCGTGTGCTCGTCGCTCGGATTTGCAACACTGGAGAATATCCTGTATGTATTCCAGGGTGGAATAGGACTCGGAATCCTGAGGGCTGTGACAGCAATCCCACTTCACTGCTCATGCGGCGTTATCATGGGATATTTCTACTCAAAGGCGAGAGAGAATGCGAACAAGGGCGAGGGTGCCGCAGGCAATATGCTGATAGCGTATTTTAGCACCATGGGAATACACGGACTGTATGATTTTGTGTTGTCGATTGATGACACCAGCGTGATCCTGTGCATACTGGTTCTGATCCTGTCGGTGGTTCTGATGTTCCTGCTCATATCCCATGCGGCAAAGAACGATCATATCATAGCGGTAAATCCTATATGGGTGAATCCGTATAACTTCAGATATATACCTATGTGTGGATATAATCAGCCAAATATGTACGGACAGAACATGCAGTACAATCAGCCAAATGTATATGGCAAGTGGCAGAACACCTTCCAGCCAAATGCATACGGCCAGACGAATCAGTACAATAATCAGAAGAGTGGCTATGGCCGGCAGCCTCGGTATGGTCAGCAGAATGGTTACGGTCAGCGGCCGGGGCAGTACAACCAGCCGGGCAGCTATACTCAACAGCCAGGACAGTACAATCAGTCGTCAAGTGGCCATGGTCAGCCACAGCGGTATGATCAGCAGAATGGCTACAGCCAGCAGACCCAGTATGGCCGGCAGTCACAGCAGAATAATCAGTATAGCGGCTACGGTCAGCCGCCACATTACGGTCAGTCATCACAGTATGATCCGCAGAACACATACAGACAGTAATAAAATATTTATATAGAGGAGAACAGGCAAATGTTATTGATAAAGAATGGAAGAGTCATTGATCCGGTCACCCATACAGACGAGGTCATGGATGTGCTCATCGACGGCAATCACATAGTTAAGACAGGATACGATCTGGAGGCAGAGGGTGCGGAGGTCATCGATGCAGATGGACTTGTAGTTGCACCGGGACTGGTAGACACACATGTACACTTCCGCGATCCGGGATTTACGTACAAGGAAGACATCGAGACAGGTGCCGCCGCCGCTGCAAGAGGAGGCTTCACGATGGTGGTATGTATGGCGAATACAAAGCCGGCGGTGGATAACCTTGAGACTCTCAAGTATATACAGGATAAAGGTGCAAAGACCGGAATACATGTAGTTCAGACAGCCACAGTCACAAAGGGCCTTGCTGGCAAGGAACTCGTGGACATGGACAGTCTTGCGGCTGCAGGTGCA
>OGQB01001948.1_pt1 | contig 16154 bp, 10 predicted proteins | sample 1553071 | NCBI WGS metagenome assembly OGQB01 (sample SAMEA2580284, study PRJEB22360) | human gut metagenome | biome: human gut; feature: human-associated habitat; material: faeces | place: Denmark | collected 2008/2010
ACCGTAACGGAGGATTTTCAAAACTTCTCTCAAAGATTCTCCGGCGCGGATTTTTCCCATCGTCAGATGGGACCATTTGCATGTCGTGTCGCTACGCAAAGATTTGCATGAATACGACCGCTCTTATCCATATTGCGGATTTGTAACCAGACTACAAACACGCAAATCGAATTAGATCGATTTGTAACAAGGCTTATCACATCTGTAACAATCGTTATCGAAACGTTACACACAACAGACTACTTTTGTTATGCCAAATAAATCAACTAATCTGATATGAAAAACAAGTTACTACTATTCGGGTATGTCTTTGCCGCCTCGTTCGGGGCATTCGTAGTCGGGCTTAATTTGGGAGGAATTTCCGGGGCGCTCGAATTCATTACCGCCGAGTTCGGGCTTTCGGCCATGGCCATGGGACTCGTGACAAGCGCCATTATGATTGGCTGCCTGATAGGAGCATTGCTGGGAGGGCGTTACAGCGATAAATACGGCCGCAGAAACATGATGATCATATCTGCCGTCATGTTGATACTGTCGGCCGTCGGATGTGCCATGGCAAGCAATGCCGCATGGCTGATTGCAGCCCGTTTCCTAGGCGGCTGCGGTATGGGTGTCCTCTCGGCTGTAATACCTATTTATATATCCGAAATATCTCCGGCCAAATGGCGCGGCACATTCGTTTCGTTTTACCAGTTATTCATCGTTATCGGCATTCTTGCTGCTTATTGCGCCGATTTTGGGATGATTTCGTGGGGAAACAACTGGCGTTGGATGCTAGGATTGCCGTTGTTGTTCGCTGCGGGCAATCTACTGATGCTGTTGTTTCTGCCCGAAAGTCCGCGTTGGCTGATTAAACAGGGGGAATATGAGGTTGCCCGAAAAGCCATCGCCCGCATGGGAATTTCTTCCGAAGATGCGGCAGTTATGCTTGAAACACCGAAATCTTCGCAGAAGGGCGGGCCCAAATTATCCGAGTTATTCCGCGGATCGACGACACACATCGTCCTGTTGGGCTCGTTGCTCGCCGTATTCCAGCAAATCACCGGAATTAACGTTATCATCAATTACGCCCCTGAAATATTGCGGCAGACCGGTATCGGCGGAGATACAGCACTTATGCAGGCCCTTTATGTCGGAATAGTGAACTTTCTGTTCACGATTGTCGCCGTATGGCTAGTGGACCGTCTGGGCCGCAAGAAACTGCTTTTGTGGGGATGTGCCGGATTGGTCGTGTCACTAGCGTACCTGACCTATGCCTTTGCCCAGCCGCTGCCCGGCAGTATCGGGATTCTGATCGCCCTGCTTGTTTACATCGCTTTCTTTGCTGTGTCGCTTTCCCCGCTTATGTTCGTCGTTACAGCCGAAATATATCCCTCGGCGATCCGGGGTACGGCCATGGCGCTTTCAACGGGGATCAGCTGGGCCTGCGCATTTCTGGTCGTGCAGTTCTTCCCCATAATGCTGGAGAGTTTCGGTGCGGCAATCGTTTTTGCCGGATTCGGAGTCCTTTGCCTTGCTGCATGGCTGTTTATCTACATCTGGATTCCCGAAACCAAAGGGCGTTCGCTTGAAGAGATTGAAAAACAACTGCTAAAAAAAGAGTAAGATGTATTCTAAACCCCTTGTTATCGGCATCGGCGAATTTCTGTGGGATATTTTGCCTACTGGCCGCAAAGCCGGAGGAGCTCCCGTGAATTTTGCCTATCATGCCTCGCAGAACGGTGTCGAAGGCTGGGCTGTCAGCGCTGTCGGCAATGACGATGCCGGACGCGATCTGCTGGCAGTTACCGCCAGTTACGGTATCCGTACACTCGTTGCTACGGTGGATAAGCCGACCGGCACTGTCGATGTGTCGCTCTGCGACGGCCAGCCTACCTACACGATCCACGAACATGTCGCATGGGATTATATTCCGCTCACGGAAGAGATGCTGTCTTTGGCGCGCCGAGCCGGCGCCATCTGCTTCGGCACGCTGGCACAGCGCGGCGAAGTTTCGCACCGGACCACATGCGCCATGGTCGAAACTGTACCGGCCGACGCTTATCGCATCTATGATATCAACCTGCGTCAGCATTTCTATTCGAAAGAGTTGATCGACCGGTCGCTCCGCATCGCGAACGTGCTGAAAATAAACGATGACGAACTCGTCCGGTTGCAGGAGATGTTTGCGCTTCCGGAGGATACGGATGCTGCGTGCCGCCAATTGGCGGAACAATATGCACTTCGCATGGTCGTACTTACCGGCGGGGATCGTTTCAGCTCCATTTATACCCGCGAGTGTATATCTACGCTGCCGACACCCCGGGTGGAAGTCGTCGATACCGTAGGCGCTGGCGATGCCTTCTCCGGAACCCTGATCGGAGCCTTGCTTTCGGGCCGGACGATCGCAGAGGCGCACCGGACTGCCGTTGAAACCGCGGCTTATGTCTGTACCTGCGCAGGCGCATGGCCTCCGCCTCGAAAATAATCTGACCTTAAAACCCAAGTTTACCATGAAACGACTGACTACGATCTTAATGGCGCTCTGCACCATAGGCTGCGGAACGCACGGCAGTCCCTCGGACGCCGCTTCACAGGTGACGATGGCGTCACTGTTGGATGAAATGATTTCATACGACGCAGTGACCGGTTATCCGGCCGTGAATTACCGTGCGGCGCAGGTCAGCAGTTACGACCGCCGTACCGTTGACCCTCATGAACCCGGCTGGTTCGCCAACGACGACGGAGCCGGATTCGAACGGCTCGACACGATTCGCGGCCGTGTCGAAAAGGTGCTCTTCGATGAAAAGGGCCCCGGAGCCATAACGCGCATCTGGATGACAACCAACGATAAACGGGGAACGCTGCGGTTCTATTTCGACGGAGCAAGTACGCCTGAAATCGAGATTCCAGCCTATGATATGGCACGCTTCCCGGTGACTGTAGGCGAGGCCCTCTCATTGACACATACGCATTATGAAGATGAACTCTCCAAAACCGGTGGCAACACCTTCTTTCTGCCCCTGCCTTATGCCCGATCCTGCCGCATCACACTCGAAGAGTCCGATTACACGGTCAAAATCCCCCGTTATTATCATGTCGGATACAGAACCTATGACAACGGAACGAATGTTCGGACCTTCTCGTTGAGAGAAGTGCGCAAGCTCACGGATAAGATCGCCGCGGTAAACCGTAAATTGTTTTCGCCCGAAACGTATACCGACGGAACGGAGTGTACCCGGACCGTCACCCCGATGTCGAACGGCGCCACGTCGCTGCACTTGCCCGACGGAAACAAAGCGATCCGGTCGTTGACCATAACGCTCTCGGAATTTGATCCGGCAGATCTTGTCGAGATCATGCAGCGGACTTGGCTGCGTATCGATTTCGACGGTATACGCTGCGTATGGTGTCCCCTCGACTGTTTCTTCGGAGCCGGCACCGGTGCACCGGCTTCATCGAACTGGTACGTCTCGTCCGACGGCAAAGGCACCTTTACGAGCCGTTGGGTGATGCCTTATGCGGAACATGCGGACCTGCGTCTCGAAAAAAGGACCGATATTCCCTTTACAGCCGTAATCACGGGTTATGTCGATGATTTCGACTGGACGGCACAGACACTCTATTTCCATGCAACTTACCACGATGAAACAAGTATTCCAGTCAACAATGATTATAACTCGCCGGACAATCTCGACTGGAATTTTACGACCATAACCGGTCGCGGGGTCTATTGCGGCGATGTGTTGTCGCTTTACAACCACTGCCCGGACTGGTATGGTGAGGGCGATGAAAAGATATGGATCGATAACGATACGTTCCCGTCGTTCATGGGTACCGGGACAGAGGACTATTACAACTGTTCTTGGGCGCCTGTGGTGCCGTTCGCAACGCCGTTCGGCGGCGCTCCCCGGGCCGATGAAGCATCGTCGCACGGATACAATACCTTTGTCCGAACCCGCAATCTGGATGTAATACCTTTCGGGCAACGGTTGCAATTTGACTTGGAAATGCTGAGCTGGAATCCCGGTGCGGTCGATTACCGGGCAGCTGCTTTCTGGTACGGGACGGCAGCGTCTGCGGCAACGGAGAAAAATTAACCTAAATACCATCAATTATGAAACAACTCTATTTCATGTTATGCATGGCTCTGATGCTGCTGTACGGCATGCCGGCATCTGCTCAAACGAGTCACGGCATTTCCGGAAAAGTGACCGATCAGACCGGAAACGGAATTGCCGGGGCATCGGTCATCGTCAAGGGAACTACGACCGGGACCTCGACCGGCAGCGACGGCAGTTACTCGCTGAACGTAAAGGACGGAAATGCAACGCTCGTGTGTTCCTTTATCGGCATGAAGAGTGCAGAAGCCGCTGTAAATGGCCGGACAGAGGTGAACTTCGCACTCGAAGCCGATGCCATCGGCCTTGAGGAAGTGATTGCGATCGGTTACGGCACGATCCGCAAAGAGGAGATCACCAGTTCAATCACCCGAGTGTCATCCGATGAATTTTTACAAGGAAGCGTCAGCAATCCGCTTCAACTGCTTCAGGGAAAAGTCGCCGGTCTGGGTATTTCCAAAACATCGGGCAATCCCAGCGGCGAGCTGAGCATCATGTTGCGCGGTATTTCGACGCTGGCAGCCTCTTCGGCTCCGCTTATCGTGATCGACGGGGTGGCCGGAGGGTCCCTCAACGCCATTTCACCGGAAGACATTGAATCCATCGATGTCTTGAAGGATGGTTCGGCCGCTGCCATCTACGGTACGCGCGGAACGAACGGCGTGATTATCATCAATACCAAACGGCCGCAGTCGGGACGAGTCGCGTTGGAATACAAAGGCTATGTCACCATCGACCAAATGCTCGATGAGACCTCCGACTATCCGGATGCCACGGAACTCCGCAGTCTGAAATCCCGGCTTGCGAAAGAGGATTCCCGCTTCGACCTGATCAACGATTTCAAGGGCGACACGGACTGGGTCCGGGAGATTACCCGCACGCCCGTCAGTCAGACGCACTATGTTTCGCTGCAAGGCGGAAATGCCCGGACGAATTACCTCGCTTCGGTAACCTACAACGACAAACAAGGTATCTACAAGGGCTCTTTCGACGAGTCGTTGACCGCCAAACTCAGCATCAACCACGCAATGTTCGACGACCGGTTCAAGATCGCCCTGAATGTCAGCAATAAAATCGTAACGCAGGGTATCGTTCCGGACGATCTCTATATGCAGGCGCTCAGCCGGAACCCGACCATCCCGGTCTACAACGCCGACGGCTCCTATTATGAAAACAGCAACGGTGCCAACCCGGTAGGCTTACTGAAAGAACAGAACACCGAAAACAAGTACGACCAGCTGATGATGTCGGGACGGATTTCGGTCGAACCGGTCAAGGACCTGACGATCAGTGCAACGGGTATCTACATGGGCGACTTCAACGATTACGCTTACAGCACGACCCAAAAGCATTATTCATCGACGATGGGCAGCACGCAGGGACAGGCGCGACTCTCCGGGGGCCACGGCGAGGACAAGACACTCGAATTACAGGCCGACTATTCGCGCAAATTCGGCCGCCATACGCTGCAGGCAACCGTCGGATACAGTTACAATGACTATATCCACCAATCTTCCGAAATGTATGCCTACGATTTCCCAATTGACGGATTCGGCGCATGGAATATCGGTTCGGCGAATTCGACGCTCGATGGCACCTCGAAGCTGACCAGCTATAAGTACCGGATCAAGCTGATCGGTTTCTACGGCCGAGTGAACTATAATTTCGACAATAAATACCTTTTTATGGCCAGCCTGCGCCATGAGGGAAGCGATAAGTTCGGAAAGAACAACCGTTGGGGTACTTTTCCGGCCGTAAGTGCCGGCTGGCGGATTACACAGGAAAAGTTCATGCGGGATGCATATTGGGTTTCCGATCTCAAATTACGGGTCGGATACGGCATAACCGGCACCGCTCCCTCATCGCCCTACCAATATGTCCCGCTATACAATTTCAGTACGGCATACATGGGGTATGACGGAGGTAAATGGGTGAATGGTATCGTGCCGACGAACAATGCCAACGACGATCTGAAATGGGAGCGCAAAAAGGAACTTAACGTCGGACTGGATTTCGCTCTTTTCAACAGTCGGTTCCGGGGCAGTATCGATTTTTACAACCGGCGCACCGATGACCTGCTCTACACCTACACGGTTCCGACACCGCCCAATATTACCAATTCGATTCTGGCCAACGTGGGTTCGATGCGCAACCAAGGTGTCGAGGTGATGCTTTCAGGCGACCTGATCTCCCGCAAAGACATGGCATTGACCCTCAGCGGAAACTTCTCCTACAACAAAAACAAACTGATTTCGCTCTCCAACGACAGGTATACAATGGAATATCTGACACTCGGCTCGACCGGAGAACCCATGCAAACTTACACGCACCGGCTCGAAGATGGCTGGGCAGTCGGCAACTTCTACGGATGGCGTGTCGATGGACTGAAAAACAGCACGACTTGGAATGTTGTCGGAGCCGAAAATTCGGACCCCAGTGAAGATAATAAGACTATTATCGGTAACGGGATGCCCAAAATGTTCGCCGCTTTGCAGGCCAGTTATCGCTGGAAGGGGCTTGACGTGTCGGTATCCTTTCGCGGAGCTTTCGGCTTCGATATTCTGAACGCCTACCGGATGAAGTATGAAACACTCGCTTGGCTGTCGAGTTTCAACGTGCCGAAATCAGCTTATCAGAAGATCGGCGAATATTACAATTTCGCGCCGTCGATCTATTCGGACCGTTATATCGAACCGGGCGATTACGTCAAACTCGACAATCTGACCATCGGCTACACATTCGATCTTTCACAACGCAACAAGGTGATACGCAGTATCCGGGTCTTCTGTACGGGCATGAACCTGCTTACGATCAGCGGCTATTCTGGGCTGGACCCCGAAGTGGCGATCGTCGGCCTCACATCCGGCGTGGACCCGATCAACAAATACCCTAACCTGCGTTCGTACATCGTCGGTGCATCGTTCAACTTCTAATGATCAAAACCATGAAACGAAAAACAATACATCTGTTCGGCGCATGCGCACTTCTGCTGGCTTCATGCACGAATCTCGATCCGGATATTTACAGCGATATGACAATCGACAAGATTCTGGAGGACAGTGAACAGAGCTCGGCCTACCTGCTGACACCCATGTACGGGCAGATGCGCTGGTTCAACGAGGACCGCAGCATCTGGGACCTGACCGAGCTCGGAACCGATGCATGGGTCATTCCGACCAATTCGGACGGAGGCTGGTATGACGGCGGTATCTGGCTGCGGCTGGACAATCACGAATGGAAATCGACCGACCCCCATTTCAGTACTTGTTGGAGCCACTTGTGGTATGGCATTACGACCTGCTGCAACCGGGTGCTGCATCAGTTCGAAGAGGCCGGGCTGGAGCTCGACGAGCAAACGCTGGCGGAGGTTCGTGCCGTGCGTGCATTCTATTATTATTACCTGCTGTCTCTTTTCGGGAATGTGCCGATCATGGAGACCTACGACGTGCCGAAAGATTATATGCCGACGACGCGCGACCGGAAAGAGGTGTATGATTTCGTCGTGCGGGAACTGCGCGAGAGCATGGACAAACTGCCCGAAGAACAGCGGTACAGTCGTTTTAACAAGTGGGCAGCCAAGCATCTGCTGGCAAAGGTATATCTGAATGCCGAATCGTGGCTCGGCAGCGAATATGCCGCCAAGCGCGACAGTACGCTCATCCTTTGCAACGAGATAATCGGGTCTGCGAAATACCAGCTCGACGACAGCTTTTCCAATATTTTCAGTCTGCAAAGCGAAACGTCGCCCGAAATCATTTTTGCGGTGCCGTATGATGAAACGACGGGATCGCCCATTTTCCACTGCATCTATGCCAAAACCCAGCACTGGGCCTGCAAACCGATCTACAACGCGGGTTCGGGCGGTTACAATGGACTGCGTGCCGTGCCTTCGTACGTAAAAGAGACGTTCGATGCCACCGATCCCGATCATTACAATGACAAACGTTACAGGCAGAGTTACTGCATGGGGCAACAGTACGACTACCTCACCAAGCAGCCGCTCTATTTTACTGACGGAGTGACACCCTTCAATTATGTCAACGAAATCGCCTCGATCGACGCCGCCCGTGAATTCGACGGCTACCGCTTCGGAAAGTACGAGGTCAAAATCGGCCAGAAATGGGAGACCGATCAGGACTGGGTCGTGTTCCGCTTCGGGGAGACCCTGATGATGAAAGCCGAATGTATGCTTCGTGACGGGGATGCACAGGGAGCCGCTGACATCGTGAACGAGGTGCGCAGACGCAGTTTCGATCCGTCTCTGCCCCGATCCGTGCGTGAGCTGACGGCCGAGCAGTTGTCCGCCTTGACAGTCGTTGACGGCGTATCCGTGCCTTACGGCGAATTCCTGAAAGAGCTCGGACGCGAGTTCACGGGCGAAGGAATGCGGCGCGAGCAGCTGATCCGGTGGAATCTCTATGTAAACGGAAGCTGGACATTCCACACGCCCAAGCAGAAGAAATATCTCGAATTGTATCCGATACCCTCTTCCGAACTGCTTTCCAACATTAACCTTCGTCAAAATGATGGATATTCTTATTAAAACAGACAGGCGGCCCGTATCCGGGATCAGAAGCATGTTGTTCCTGATTGCCGTCCTATTTCTGCTGCCGGGTTGCTCGTCGGCATCCGATACGGAGATTCCCGATCCGGAACCGCCGGGACCGGAACCTCTCGAAACAGGGACGCTGCTGCCGGATAACATAACGCTCGTGGCGCGCGTCACCGGACGTTCGGAAAGCGGAGAAACGATTCCCAATCCCAACCGAACGGACGCCCGGTTCAATATCGGCCGTACCGATTACAACAATATGTGGGATGCCGGCAACGGGACGGTCATGTGCGCATTCGGCGATAATTTCGACTACGGAGGCGGCAACTGGAAATCGAACGCCATCGCACTCTCTTCGGATCGTGACTTGACGGACGGGCTTTATTATTCGGGAATGCTGATGGATGGCAATGCCGTAAAGGAGATCGTCGTCTCGCGGGCCAAAACCGGGCAATATCCCGATGGTTCGGAATACGAAGTGACCTGCATTCCTACGGGCGGCATTGCGGTCGGCACCCGTCAGTACCTGAACTACATGAGTATCCATGACTGGACTCCTACGGGTGATAACGATTACTGGTCGGTGAATTACAGCGAAATCGTTTACTCGGATAATTATGGGACAGCATGGACCCGTTCGGGCGTCAAATGGAATGCCGACAGCAACTTCACGCAGGTCGCCTATCTGAAGGAAAACGGGTTGATATATATGTACGGCACACATTCGGGACGTTACGGCAACGTCTATCTGGCGCGTGTCAGCGAAACGAAGCTTCTCGACAAATCGGCCTACGAATACTGGACCGGCGGCGGCTGGGAGCGCAACGAACAGGCGGCGGAGCCAGTCGCACGGGGAACGGCGTCTGAAATGACCGTTGCATACAACAGCCGTTACAAACGGTATATGATGATGTATCTGTCAGTCAATCAGCGGGCCGTCGTTTACCGGGACGCACCCTCTCCCGAAGGAGATTGGTCGGGCGAGAAGATCATCATGTATGAGGATGGCAATGCGCTTTATGCTCCCTATATTCACCCGTGGTTCAACGAAGACGACGAATTGTGGTTTGTCATCTCTCATGCCGTGCCTACATGGAACGTTTTCCTGATGCGTGCCGACCTCAACTGGGATCAGGCGGGGATCAATCTGCTTGCAGAAGGAGGTTTCGAGGAGCACCCGACTCAGGCGTTGAGCTACAAGACGATGTGGCATGTGAATGCGGCGGCCCTCACTTCGCGCGATGCGCACAGCGGCAAGATCGCCTGCCGTTTCTCGAATACGAATTCCGGCCAGTGGCAGGACGTATGCACTCAGACGGTATCCTTGCAGCAGAATGCCGATTACTCGATCGAGTGCTGGGTGAAATCCGAAGAGGTGCTTCCTGAGGGTGCCTATGTCGGAGTCCGATTGACCGACGGAACAATCCATGACATAACGGGCACAGCCCAAGCCGGCGAATGGACACGCTTCGGTTGTGAATTCAATGCCGGTCAGGCTGTAAGTGCCGATGTCTTTTTCGGAGTTTGGGGCGCTCCCGAAATGACGCTCACCGTGGACGATATTTGCCTGAAACCCGTAAAAACAGAATAACCTACAACTAAAAAACAAAAACCATGAAAAACTGTTATTTCGCAATGTTACTTTTGCTGTCCGCCGCATTCGCTGCCGGATGTGCCGACGATAAAGAGGAGGGCGGCAACGACATCAAGCTTAATCCCGATCCGACGCAGCTTTCGAACATCACCCTGATGAAAGCCACGTTCGCGGCGGACGAATTCAATATGATTTCCGAGCCCGGTTTCGAGCTTTTCCCCGATGAAGCAATCGACTACCGTTCACTCTGGTATTTCGAAGGAGCGTACAAGGAGCCTTCGCTGGTGTCGAAACACACGCAGACACACGGCGGTCAGGTCGCTTTGAAGCTTGAAAACCCCAACGACGGCAGCTGGTGCGATGCCTGCTTGCAGTCGATCGCACTCAAAAAGGGCAAGGATTACACCTTCTCCTGCTTCGGACAGGCTTCGTGGGCCGGAATGAACGCCTTTACGGGCGTTCGGCTGGAAGGTGGACCTATTTACGATGGACAGGCCGGCGATTGGAATCCCGACGTATGGACCGAATTCACCAAGGAGTTCAATTCCGGCGACTATACGCAGGGTAATGTCTTTTGCGGAGCATGGGGCTATCCCGGAGTATGGGTCGCATTGGACGATTTCAGACTCGTTCCGACCGGCACCACCCAGACCTCGACCAAATTGGGTACCTGCCTGACGACGGGCACTGTCTCGAATGCCTCGTTTACGGATATTTCGTTTGCGGGTAAAGCCGTCATCTGGGCCGGACCGAACAATACGGTTTCCATGGCGCTGGCCGATGTTTCGGCCGGGGGTAAGCATTACGCAAACGCATTCGCATTGTCGAACGATATGAATCCCGCTGATGGATTCTATATCGCGCAGGTTTCGCCCGGCAACGACGGTATCGTTCCTATTCTCGAACCGTCGGGAGACGGTGAAACCGCCTGTGTTCCGACGGCCGGTGTGACCGTCAACGGCAAACAGTATATCCATTATTATTCGTTCAAGTCGCTCGATCCCGAAGACAGCGACGCATGGACGGCAAACTTTTCCGGGTTGTTGTCATCGGCAGACGGCGGTAAAAGCTGGACCCGTGAGATCCGCGGCCGTTGGAGCGGAGCCGGGCATTTTGTGCAGGCGGCATTCTATTTGAGCGACAAGTATCTTTACATGTTCGGTTCGGACGCAGGCCGTTCCACGCCCAAGATATACGTCGCGCGCATCAAAAGCGACGGTGATATTGCAACTGCAGCCAACTGGACCTATTGGGACGGCACCGACTGGGTGGCGGGAGACCCAGAATCAGCGGCGGCGATCACCTATGGCAATGCATCCGAAATGTGTGTAGCCTATAATGCGACTCACAAACGCTATATTATGATTTACCGTTCGGGGACGACGGGCGGTCTGGTCTACCGCGATGCCGGTTCTCCCGAAGGCGACTGGTCGGGTGAAAAACTGCTGGCGCTCGATAATGCTAATCAGGGAGGCTGGTTCTCACCGTCCGTTTATCCCTACTCGTCGGGCGACAATATGTACTTTATCGTTTCGCAACTGTAACTAACTCTGACATCCGGCGGAACCGGCCGTGTTATGCACGGCCGGGTATCCGGTTTTAAGACCTAACTTTATGTACAAGACCATTTTGCCGCTGATAAGTTATATTCTGTTCGCCTGCACTCCGCACGGCCGGGAAAACCTGCTCGCCGACGGCGGATTCGAAGAGTCTGCGAAGATGTGGGACATCGGTAAGTCCGAATTGACATCCGAGGCACATGCGGGAGAGTTTGCCTGCGCCTTGTATGTCGAAACACCCCGTTATATACCCGTCTGGTCCGACATCTGCATACAGAAAATAATAGTGATGCCCGGAAAGGAATACCGGCTTTCCGCATTCGCCCGCATGTCCCTGCCCCCGTTGACGAACGGCGTGTATATCGGTGTACGCCGGCCCGACGGCAGTGTTTTGAAAGACAGGCTGTTCCTGCTGTCCGGCAGAGATTGGACCCGAATGGCGCTGGATTTCGATTCCGGCGAGGAGCAGGAACTCACTGTTTTCTGCGGTGTCTGGACAGACCGGAATTCAACCTATTTCGTCGATGATTTCAGCCTGAATATGATAAAATAATTATAAATTCGCGTATTATGCCGCATTGCACAATCCGTCTGTTTTTACTGCTTGCCATATGTATGATGACGAACGGCTGCCGTCGTGAATCGATCTCGGAGCCCAAGCGTCATTATGTGATCGGATTCTCCCAATGTACCAACGACCTATGGCGTCAGATCATGATGATTCAGATGCAAGCCGAAGCGGCCAAATATCCGGAATTGAGCATTGTGGTCAGCAATGCGCATAACAATACACAGTTACAGATCGATCAGATTCGTGAATTCATTGAGGCGAAGGTCGACCTGCTCATCATCTCGCCGAACGAATCGGAGCCGGTGACACCGATCGCCGTCGAAGCTTTCGACATGGGAATTCCGACAATCATCTGGGATCGTAAAATACATTCGGACCATTACACGACCTGCATCAGTGCGGATAATTACGATATCGGCCGTGATGTGGGACGCTACATCAACACCATATTATCCGAAGGGTCTACGATTCTCGAAATTACCGGATTGATGAGCTCTTCACCCGCTGTGGAACGGCATAAGGGATTCCTTGCCGAAGCGAGTGAAAGCTATTCGGTGCATACCATTCCCGGCGACTGGAAACCCGATGTGGCAAAAGAGCGCGTGGCGGCGATCGGCCACTATAACGATATCGATCTGGTTTTTGCGCACAACGACGATATGGCACTAGCTGCCTACAATGTGATCAATGCAGCCGATTCACTCTGTGCGCAGCGGATAAAATTTATCGGAATAGATGCGCTCGTCGGAGTAGATGCGGTTCTCGACGGCAGACTGCAAGCCTCATTCCTCTATCCCACGGGAGGAGACAAGGTCATGGCGATCGCCAGACGTATCCTTCTTGGTAAACGGGTAGAGAAGAGCTACCAACTGCAATCGGCACTCGTCGATTCTCACAATGCCTACACACTCAAGGCGCAGCAGGAACAGATAGTCAGTTATCAGGAACAGATCAACAAACAGAAAACGGTTCTTGAACAATATGACCGAAGCGTTGACAATCTGAAATATTCATTGTGGGCCGTCATAATTATCGCCCTTGTTGCGGGAGGAATGGGCATTTATGCCATCCGATTGAATCTGCGTCTCCGGCGCCGCAACGAAATCCTGACCGCAAAAAATGCTGAAATCGAAATTGCAACCCGTGAGTTGATGGATAAGCATGCCCAGATAGAGAATGTAACGGCTCACAAATTACAGTTTTTTACAAATATAACCCATGAAATCCGCACTCCGCTGACGCTGATCCTCAATCCGCTCGACAGCATTGTCAAGCGGGAAAAGGACCCCGAAATTCAACGTAATATCTGGACGATTCAGCGTAACGCGCGCCATCTGCTGAATGTCGTGAATCAGATTCTCGATTTCCGGAAGATCGAAAATAATAAAATGATGCTTACGCTGAAACAGGTGGATATCGTGCAGTTTACACAAGAGATACTTAGTTATTTCGAGACTTATGCCGAAACGGAAAAGATCGTCTATAAATTTCGTACGGACACGTCGCATCAGCAGTTGTGGATTGATACCGATAAAATCGAACAGGTGTTGCTCAACCTGCTTTCAAATGCTTTCAAATATTCGCCCAAATACGGTACGATTTTGGTGTCGGTGACAGATAACGGTCCGAGCGTACTGATCGAAGTCGAGGATAACGGGAAGGGTATAGATAAAGAGAGTCTTCCTCGTATTTTCGACCGTTTTTATGCGCTCAAGAACACGTCGAATTACAGTACGGGGATCGGATTACACCTGACACGGGAATATGTCGAACTGCATCATGGATACATAACGGCGGATAGTCTTCCGGGGGCTTATACCGTTTTCCGGGTCGAACTGTTCAAGGGAAAATCGCATTTCGGAGAAAATGTCACTTTTGACGAAACTCTTCCGACGAATTATCTTGCGGACGAGGTGATCGACGACAATAAGGTCAATGAGTTATTGGCCAAGAAATATAACGAAACAATCGTCATTGCCGAGGATGATTCTGAGATACTCGCCTATCTTAAAGATGAACTTTCAACGAACTTCCGCGTTATTGCCGTCAATAACGGTTACGATGCCGTTAAAGCCGTGATGGATGATGAAGTATCGCTTATCCTGAGCGACGTGCTGATGCCTGCGCTCAACGGATTCCAGTTGTGCAGCAACATAAAATCTAACATAGCGACCTGTCATATTCCGATCGTGCTGCTTACGGCTCTTTCGGATGACAACCAACGGATTTACGGAATTGCAGAAGGTGCTGACGAATATATTCACAAGCCGTTCAATATGCAGTATGTCCGTCTGAAAATTATCCGGATTATCGAAGAACGTAAGCGCCTTGCCAGTACATTCGCCCAAAAATTCGGTCGTCTGACGAGGCACGAAGCCGCCAATCTTCCTTGTGTGGACGATGTGTTCCGGGATAAACTCTTCAATCTGATCGAGGCGCAGCATAGCGACAGCAATTTCAAAATCGAACTGATGAGCGATATGTTAGGAATGTCGAGAATATTGCTTTATCGGAAAATCACAAGTATTTTCGGAATGTCCCCATCGGATTTATTGCGTAATTACCGGTTGCAGAAGGCAGTTCAACTGTTAACAGATCAACGGCGCAATGTAAGCGAAGTCGCCTATATAGTAGGATTCTCTTCACCCGCTTATTTTGCAAAATGCTTCAAAAGCGTATACAATATGACACCGACGGAATATATGTATCGAACGCGAGAATAGATGGTGATTTAAAAACCTCTTTTATCTAACTGTGACTCGTATTATGAAACACTTGAGTTAGAACTCATATCTGGATGCTCAAAATGTCAATTGTTAGATAAAAACACAAAATATGGCATTAATACATTAATAATCAAGCTAATGAGATGAATTTACCAATATAGTTATTGGTAAATCAATTCGGTTTGCACTAGAAGAATTTGGATGAATGGTGACTGTTTGGATTTTTCTGTATGTTTTTGTAGTTCGTCGTAGTTATTTGAAACACTGAAATTCAGTATAATGGGCTGAAAAATAAACCGTTGCCTTCTCGTTACCTACTCTCCTATACAAAGATGTAACGACCTGATAAACCAAGTCGTTACATTTTTCAAGCCCACACCTTTCGGGCCGGGGCGTATATGGTGCAGAACACCGGAGGACTAGTCCTCGTCGCGGTACATGTTCTCCACGTAAATGGCGTGCTGCTTCGCCACGCGCTTCGCGATCGAAGGCTTGGTGAAGTACTGGCGGCGGCGCAGTTCCTTCAGGACACCGGTTTTCTCGTATTTGCGTTTGAATTTTTTGAGGGCTCTTTCGATGTTTTCACCCTCTTTGATCGGCATGATAATCATGGTCTGTAAATTTTTTGCCTAAGGCAGTTTAAAATTCGGTTTTCTATGGATCGTTCGGGGCTAATGCGTCCCGAAGCAGAGATACGGTTCCAGCCGTTCGGCCTCTTCCGCTGATAAAATATGTTGCTCTATCAAATCTCCGGTGTCGCTCCAACCTCCTTTCAATTGCCTGTTGCGAAGTATCTTCCGCAGTGTCCGCGGCGTAATGTAGGGATGCCTTGCAACAGCGTTCGGGGCTGCAAAGTTAATATCAATTTTCCGAATTGCGCAACTGTCCGCCCAAATTTGTTCCTTCATCCGCTCCCAATTGCGTTCCGTCACCACCCCGGTCTCCACCACCTGTCTCCGATTGCAGAATCCGCCCAGACGCTCCCGATAGGCGAGGATGGCCGATGCGGTCGCGGGCCCTATCCCGCTTACGGCCACCAGCGCTGCGGAATC
>OGQB01001965.1_pt1 | contig 16022 bp, 18 predicted proteins | sample 1553071 | NCBI WGS metagenome assembly OGQB01 (sample SAMEA2580284, study PRJEB22360) | human gut metagenome | biome: human gut; feature: human-associated habitat; material: faeces | place: Denmark | collected 2008/2010
GTTCATGGAATTTAGAAGTTCGATGTCTGCCGGTTCCAGCAAAAAATCGAACACGTCGATGTTTTGTGCGAGCCGTCCGGGATTTTTGGACTTCGGAATCGGGATGATTCCCTGCTGGATGTTCCAGCGAAGCAAAATCTGCGCTTCGGTTTTACCGTATTTTTCAGCGAGCTTCGGGATAGTGTCTGTTCCGAAGTTGCCGCGCAGGAGCGGAGCCCATGCGATGACCTGGATGCTGTGTTTGTTGCAGAAGGACAGAAGCGCTTCATCGTGCATCAGCGGATTGTGTTCGATCTGGTTGATCATCGGTGCAATTTTGCAGTGGTCCAACAGAAATTCGAGCTGGCTGACTTCGAAGTTGCAGATGCCGATGCTTCTGACAAGTCCCTGTTCGAGGGCGTGTTCCATCGCCTGCCAGGTGGAAAGCATCCGTTCTTTATTCTGACCGGGCCAGTGAATTAAGAAGGAATCGAGATAGGAGGTCTGCAGTTTTTTCAGGGATTCCTGCAGGCTGTCGAGCGTGGGCTGATACCACTGGTTCGAATTATCCACTTTACTGATAAGAAAAATTTCATCGCGCGGAATCTGATTGAACTTGAGCGCGTCGCCAAGTGCCGCTTCGTTGCGGTACATCTGTGCGGTGTCGAACAGCCGGTAGCCTGCATCCCAGGATGCACCGATTGCGTTGTTCATTTCATCCCCGGCTTCCATTTTATAGACGCCGAGACCAATTTGCGGAATCTGGATAGAATTGGAAAGCTCCATAAGTACCTCCTGTTGGGATCGGGTTTTCTTCGTGACAGCGGCGTGCGCAAAGGATGCGTTTGGCTGTCGAGATCAGTGTAACAAAAATGCGTCGGAAAATCCAGTGCAGCGCTCTCACGACCATTGGGGCGCACGGACTGCGATTGGTGCATAGCGGATTGTTTTTTTAACGGGGTCTGCTAAGATGAAAAGGTAGTAGCAGAACATCTGTGGGATGGAGGATAAAATGCCGCTTGTTGGATTGTGCGGAGAGCCGAAGGAAGCCCTGGAAAAAATTGAATACATGATGCAGGCGCTTTCCCTGCAGGGGCAGTTTTCGGAAGAAGATCCAGTCCAGGCGGAAAAAAACAGACAGACAGAGTTTGTGCGGATCACGGAAAAATCTGCGGAAGCGTTGGAAGCTCTGGATTGTCTGATCTGGTCGGGCAGCTGTGAAAATGTCCTGTCGGAGGAAGTAGACAGCCTGTTGGAAGAATATCCCCGCCTTGCGGTGATTTTTGTGGCGGACAGCCCGGATGCAGTGTTTGATGCACTGACAAAGCCTTTTTTTCATGTGGTGCGGGGATATGCGCTGGAACAGGATTTGAAGGCGGCGCTTGCGAAATTGAAAAAACAGAGGCGCACGGGCAGCGGTTACCGGAGCTTTCCGTATCGGGAAAGCCCTTCGTCCGACGGTAGAATCCGGGTGCTGGAAAAGGAAATCCTGTATCTGGAAAGTATGCGGCACGAGATCTGGGTGCACTGCGAAAAGAAGGTGTTCCTGACGTCGGAAACGCTCGGATACTGGGAGGAAAAGCTGCGCGTCAGGTCGTTTTTACGCGTCCACAAAAGTTTTCTGGTCAATCCCGGGCAGATCAGCCGGATTGGAAGGGAAATGATAGAGCTGGAGGATGGCAGCAGGCTTCCGGTTAGCCGCTACCGCTATCCGGAAGTCATGGCGCGCTACGAGGCGTGGATCCGGCATGCGGAATTTCTGGAGTGAGACAGCGAGTGAACCATAATAGAGAAGAGAGGAAAAACAATGGAAGAGATGATTTCGGTCAATAATCTGCGGAAGGAATTTTCCTATTATAAAAAGGGCGCGGGGCTGCAGGGATCGTTAAATAACCTGTTCCACCGGCAGATGCTGACAAAGGAAGCGGTAAAGGACGTTTCTTTTTCCATGGAAAAAGGGGAAATGATGGCGCTGCTGGGACCAAACGGCGCAGGAAAGACGACGACATTAAAGCTTCTGTCCGGTATTTTGTATCCGACATCCGGGGAGGTTCTGGTGAATGGCTTTGTGCCCTGGGAACGGAAAAATGAGTTCAAGCGAAGCTTTGCCATCGTCATGGGTCAGAAAAATCAGCTGTGGTGGGATCTGCCTGCCAGCGACAGCCTGTATCTGAATAAATGCATTTACGATGTGGATGACAGGGAATACAAAAAGACCGTGGACGAGCTGTCGGAGCTTCTTGGCGTGCGGGAGCTGATGAATATTCAGGTGCGCAGACTTTCTCTCGGAGAACGGATGAAGATGGAAATCCTGGCGGCGCTGATTCACCGCCCCGGCATTCTGTTTTTAGATGAGCCGACGATCGGTCTGGATATCGTGTCCCAGCAGAAAATCCGTGACTTTTTACATTATTACAACGAACAGACGAAAACAACGATCATTTTAACGAGCCATTATATGCGGGATATCGAAGCACTTTGCAGCCGGGCAGTCATTATTAACAGCGGCACGCTGGTCTACGACGGCGCGCTTTCTGATATCAACCACAGAATGGGGGATAAACGCCTGCTGACCCTTTCTTTTTCCAGCCCGGTAGAAACCGGGAAGCTGTCCATATTCGGGCGGGTGCGGGAAAATAAAGATCTGACGGCAGTTCTGGAAATCCCGAAGGAGCGGATCAAGGAAACGGCGTCGCAGATGCTTTCCCTGTTTCCGGTGGATGACTTTACTGTGACGGAGGTTCCGCTGGAAGAGAGCATTGCCAGAATTTTCACCGGGGAGGTGGCAGGATGAAGCTGTATCGATGCGTGTATCAGATGGGAGTGGAAACTTCTCTGGAATACCGGGCAAATATGGTGCTGACATTGTTGAGTACGATTTTTCCAATCATCATTCAGACCTTTTTGTGGAATTATCTGTACGGCAACGGGGACGCGGGAGCGATGACGGGCTATTCCTATACGGAAATTATCGTGTATACGCTGCTTGCCGGGCTGGTGTCGAAGCTGGTTATTACCGGGTTCGAATATCAGATCAACGAGGACATCAAGGACGGCGGGCTGAATAAATATCTGATCCGCCCGGTCAACTACTGCGGCTACCGGTTCTGCAGCTATCTCGGGGAAAAGATGCCGCAGCTGATTTTACTGCTGATCTGTACGTCTGTACTGGTTGCATTTTCAAGCATATTTCTCGGACTGAAACTGTCTTTGGTTCGAATCGTGCTGTTTTTGGTGGGGCTGGTTCTGGCAGTGATCCTGAATTTCTTTATCTTTTACTGCGTGGCGTTGTTGAGCTTCTGGCTGACGGACGTGCATCTGCTGTTCGGAACAGTCAGCGTGGTGCTGGTTGTTGTCAGCGGCGGCGTGTTCCCCATGGATATTTTCGGAAAAACGGCGGCGCTTCTGATCTCTCTGCTTCCGTTCGGGTATACGACGCAGTTTCCGGTCAACATTATCAATGGAAAGCTTTCGATGGGAGCAATTGGCACCGGAATGCTGTGCCAGCTTGCGTGGATCGCATTTTTCTGGGGACTGGGGCAGATGATGTGGAAAAAAGGACTGCAGCGCTTTGCTGCGGTAGGAGGCTGACGGATGGAAAAGAAAACTGGTATTTTGAATACATTTATAAGGTATGGAAAACTGCTGTTCGTATTTCTGAAAATGTCCCTGATGGCGCAGCTGGAATACCGGATCAACTTTGCAGCGGGCGTTTTGGTGGAAACCGGTTGGTTGTTGATCAAGCTTTTGTATGTGGCGGTGGTTTACCGGGCAGGCATCAAAATCGGAGTCCTGACGCCGGATCATATTTTATTGTTCATTGGGGTGTACATTCTGCTGACCGGCGTTTACATGCTATATTACCCGAACTTTACGTCATTGACGACGATGATTCGGGATGGAAAACTCGACATGTATCTGGTAAAACCGGTTGCGGCGCAGTTTCTGGTGACAATGCAGCGACTGGATCTGTCGCTGCTTGTGCCGGATGCGGCTGCGGGAATCGTCATGATCGGGATCGGCTGGCATCGGGCAGGACTTCCCGTGACGGTTGCCTCGATCGCAGGCTTTCTCTTTTTCCTGATCTGCGGTGCGCTTTTGACCTACAGCCTGTTTTTGCTGCCGCATCTTCTGGTGTTCTGGACGACGGCAACGAACGGCATCGCGGATCTGACGGCGGCAGTGTGGGACTTCAACAACATGCCGCAGCTCATTTACGGCAAGTGGATGCAGCGTATCGGAACGTTTCTGTTGCCGGTGTTTGTCATCACGAACTTCCCGGGGCTGTTTTTGATGGGCGAGTTGTCTGCTCCGATGGCGGTCTGGGGCGTCGCTGCACCAGTCGTGTTCTTTTTGATCGCACGGGCGGTGTGGAATCAGGCAGTGAAGAATTATACATCGGCGAGCACGTAAGAAGCTTCTAATCCTTTGACTATTCCAGCAGATCTTCCACGCGGCAGCCCAGCGCATTGGCAAGACTGATTACAACATTCACCTGCGCTTTGCTGATATCGTTCTGCCGTTGCTCATAGAGCTGAATCATGCGAAGTGTGACGCCGGATGATGCGTCGCTTAACTGCTGTTGGGTAAAGCCGCGTGCTTTTCGGATTTCATACAGTCTGGTTTTTCTGCGGGCTTTGTTTCTGGAGAGAATTTCGTTTGCTGCCTCGACGAATTTGTTTTCATCGGCTTCATGGAGGATATACATGGACATCACAGTGGAAAGTGTAAGCCCGTCTTTTACGATATCTTCAAAGCGTCTGCCAGTGTGCCACTGATAGTAGGCAAGAACCATGATAGATTGTGAGCTTATCTGACATGGAAGTACCTCCTTTAAAAAATATCGCCAGAACGATAGTTTTACCACGATATTCATATTATATCGACAGAACGATAGTTTTGCTGTTTGCCTATATTATATCGTTCCAACGATAGTGCGTCGATGAGGCGTAAAAAAACAGGCGTTGCAATTACGCCTGTTTTTTCGACATTATTTCTTTTCAAACCCATGAATCCAGTCCGCCTTGCGGTAATAAAGGAAAAACAGAATCGAGCTTAGGGTCCATGTCAGGGGATAAGCCCAGAAGATTGTATTGATGACAGGGAAAATGCGGACAGCGATCGTGATGTAGGTCACGCGGATAATGCACCAGCAGCAGAGCATGACGAACATCGGTACAGTTGCCTTGCCTGCACCCCGCATGATGCCGGCGATGCAGTGGGAAAATGCCAGCAGGAAATAAAACAGTGTAATCGTATGCGCCTGCAGCGTTCCGTAAGCGACGACCTCAGGGTCGCTGTTGAATGCGGCAATCAGGTAGGGGGACAGGAAATAGACGCAGATGCCAACGATTTCCGCAAGGGTGATGGAGCAGAGGATGCCGAAGCGTGCGCCTCTTTTGGCACGGTCATACTGCTTTGCGCCGAGGTTCTGGCTGATAAAAGTAGTCAGTGCCAGAGAAAAACAGGTGATCGGTAAAAAGCCGAAGCCCTCGACCTTGGAATAGGCACCGCAGCCAGCCACTGCCATTTTTCCAAAGCTGTTGATGTTAGACTGAACAACAACATTTGCCAGGGCGATAATGGAGTTTTGCAGACCTGCGGGCAGACCGTTTGAAATGATTTGCTTTAACATGATCGGGTCGAAGCGGATGCGGGACGGAACCAGACGATATTCCTCCGGACTTCTCAGCAGGCGGCGCAGGCACAGCAGGGCACTGATAAACTGGGAAATGATCGTGGCGAGTGCAGCACTTCCAACACCGAGCTTGAGTACGCCGACAAACAAAAGATCGAGCACGATATTGACGATAGATGAAAGGATCAGGTAGTTGAGGGGATGTCTGCTGTCCCCGATGGACTGCAGGATGCCGACAAAAACGTTATAGAGGACGAACGCCAGCGAGCCCATAAAATAAATCCGGAAATATAACAGGGAATTGGGCAGGACGTCTGCCGGTGTGCCCATCCAGACCAGCATCTGCGGCGCGAGGATCAGACCGATGATCGTCAGCAAAATACCGGCGACAATCCCGAAGGCAACATCCGTATGGATTGCACGCTGCAGACGGTCGGTCTGTCGTGCTCCATAATAGCGGGCGACTACAACACCTGCGCCCATTGCGATACCGTTGAAAAATCCGACCATCAAAAAAATCAGACTTCCGGACGAACTGACGGCAGCGAGTGCGTCGCTGCCGAGAAAGTTGCCGACGATCAGGGAGTCGGCGGTATTATAAAGCTGCTGGAACAGATTTCCGAGAAAAAGCGGAAATGCGAAGGTGACGATCTTTTTCCAGATCGATCCTTCTGTCATCAAGGTAGAAGATGCAGTACGGTTCATTTATTTTCTCCAGAAAGTAATTTCATGTTCTTTTCATAGGTTTCAGAAATACGTGCAACAACCTGGGAGGTCAGAGCCTTCTGCTGTGTGCGGTCGAGGTTCTTTGTTTCGATGGGTTCTCCATATTCGATGATAACCTTTGTCTTGCGGATGCAGGGAGAATGGGCTTCGAAGATCTGTTCTGCGTTGGCGATCGTCATCGGAACGATCGGGCATTGAGCTTTTTCCGCGATTTTTAAGCTGCCGGCATGGAACTCAAGCAGAGGAGCATCGGTGCGGTTGCGGGTTCCTTCCGGGAAAATGCAGATGGACACGCCGTTTTTTATCTCCTCGATTGCTGCAAGAATCGTCTTCATACCAGCCTTGAGATCGCTGCGGTCAAGGAACAGGCAGTGCAGGTTTTTCATCCAATTGGAAAGCAGAGGAATCTTCAAAAATTCGACCTTGGAAATATAACCGGTGGTGCGGGGCACACGGACATAGGTCATAACGATATCGAAATAGCTGCGGTGATTACCGACATAGAGAACCGGGGTATCCTTCGGAATGCGATCCTCTCCGATGTAGGTGACGGAAACGCCGGACAGGCGCAGCACCATGCGGAACGCCCAGTTGACAATCGCAAGGCTGGAACGATCCTTTAACGGCGGATTGAATTTGCCGATGATCCATTCTGCGATCAGGAGCGGGATGCTGAGGATCAGAAACAGAATGACAAATAACGCGGTAATAATAAAGCGAATCATAAAACTCTCCATTCTGCAGGCGCAGATGCGCCGGCTACCTTCTTTATTTTCAGTATACCTGTGCCGCTGCAAAAAAGCAAGACGCGCGTACTGGTGTTCTGCGAGGACCGTCGTATTCATATATATGAAACAAACAGGATATCGATCGAAAGGACGATTTTATTATGAAAAAAATAGCTCGGACACTGTGCCTGATCTGGCTGGGAATATTCGGATGCGCTGGAATACTGCTTTTTACAGGATGCAGCTGGAAACAGGAAAAGCCGGAGAAAACAAACCTCGCATTCACAGTCGTGGACGAGGCGCGGCTGCCGGAGGAGCTGTTAAAGCTTGTGACGGAAAAGAAAGAAGCATCGTTTAAAATGACGTATGCGGACAGTGGTTATCTGTACCTGTGCGTGGGCTACGGAAAGCAGGACAGCGGTGGCTACAGTATTACAGTGGACGATCTGTATACAAGCGGGGAGATGATTTATCTGGATACGAGCCTGATCGGTCCGAAGCAGGCAAAGGAGCTGGGTGAAACGCCATCCTATCCATATATTGTAATAAAAACACCGTTTGAGGACAAAACAGTGGTGTTTGACTGAAGAACATGGTAAAATGCAGAAGATACAACAGACATTTGGCAGCTGTCGGACGCGGCTGCTTTGCAACAGCGGAGGCTGACATGATTTTAGTTCAAAATTGCCGCATGATCGATCCGGCTTCACAGACGGATGGCTTGCGGGATATCCTGATCGGTGAGGACAGAATTACAAAAATCGCAGAGGCAGGCACAATCGACCCTGCACAGATTACAAAAGAAAAAGAGGACGAGCTTCGCATCCTGAATGCGGATGGCCTGATTGCAGCGCCGGGGCTGGTGGATACCCATGTGCATTTCCGTGATCCGGGTGCAGAATATAAGGAAGATATCCTGACCGGCGCGGTGTCGGCGGCGGCTGGCGGTGTGACGAGTGTTGTGCTGATGGCGAATACGAATCCCCATGTCGATCAGGAGGAAACGCTTTCCTATGTTCTGGAAAAAGGCGCAAAGACCGGCATCCATGTCTATACCTGCGCGAACGTGACAATGGACATGGAGGGGGACGAGCTGACGGATATGGAAGCGCTGGCAAAGGCTGGCGCGGTCGGCTTTACGGATGACGGGGGTTGGGTTTTGGGGAGAACGAAAAGCCCCTGTTGGATGCCAAAATTGCGAGAAAAGCGATGCAGGAAGCGGCAAGGGTGCACAAACCCATCAGCTTCCATGAGGAAAACCCGGCATATATTCAAAATAATGGGGTCAATGCCGGAAAGGCGAGCGAATATTTCGGCATCGGCGGTTCGGACAGGCAGGCGGAGATCGATATGGTGCGCCGCGATCTGTCGATTGCGCTGGAAACGGGTGCGGAGATCGTGATTCAGCACATCAGCGCGGCGGAGGCGGTCGAACTTGTCCGCCAGGCGAAGAAAAAGAGCACGAAAATCCACGCAGAGGCGACACCCCATCATTTCACGCTGACGGAGGACGCCGTGATGGAACACGGTACGATGGCGAAGATGAACCCGCCGCTTCGCACGGAAGCTGACAGGCAGGCGATTATCCGCGGTTTACAGGACGGAACGATCGACCTGATTGCGACAGACCATGCGCCGCATGCGGATTATGAAAAAGCGAAGCCCCTGACGGAAGCACCCAGCGGAATCATCGGATTGGAAACGTCCCTGGCGCTCGGCAACGAGGTGCTCGTCGATACAGGGGAACTTACGATGATGCAGCTGCTGACCTGTATGACCATTAACCCCGCAAAGCTTTACTGCCTGGACGCTGGCTATCTGGCAGAGAACGGACCGGCAGATCTGGTTTTGTTCGATCCTGCAAAAGAGTGGGTTCCGGAACGTTTTTATTCGAAATCCCAGAACTCGCCGTTTTTGGGCCAGAAGCTCAAAGGAAAAGTGGAATACACGATCTGTAAGGGCAAAGTGATTTTTGAGGCGTAAAAACCGGTTGCGTCGGCACGTAAAAGCACTATGGGCATAAAAGCTGGCAGCTTTTGTGCAGCAAACGCCCGTAAACCGAGTGAAAATGGAGAAAATTATGGCACAGAAGAAAAAGACAAAGGCAATGGTAGTCAGTCAGGAAAAGCTGGCGGACGGAATTTATGATTTGAGACTGGAAACAGAGCTGGCGCAGGATGCTGCGTGCGGACAGTTCGTAGGCGTTTACCCCAAGGATAAAAGCACGCTCCTGCCCAGACCGATCAGCATCTGCGAAATCGATAAAGAAAAAAATCAGCTTCGTCTGGTTTATCGCGTGGCAGGCAAGGGAACGGCAGAATTTTCGAATCTGAAGACAGGCGACAGTGTGTATCTGCTTGGCGTTTTGGGAAATGGTTTCCCGGTGGACAAGGCAAAGCCGGGCACGAAGGCGATGCTGTTTGGCGGCGGAATCGGCGTTCCTCCGATTTTACAGCTGTCTAAAGAGCTTTCCTGTGAAAAACAGATCGTTGTGGGTTATCGCAACGCACAATGCTTTTTGAAAGAAGATTTTGAACAGAACGGCGCTGTCTATGTGGCAACCGAGGACGGAAGCGTTGGCACAAAGGGAAACGTCATGGATGCGGTAGCTGCAAACGGACTGGAAGCGGATATTATTTATGCCTGCGGACCGATGCCGATGCTGCGCGCGATTCGGCAGTATGCGATCGAACATGATATTCCGGCATATATTTCCCTGGAAGAACGGATGGCATGCGGTGTGGGCGCCTGTCTTGGCTGCGTTTGTAAAACGACCCACAAGGACGCGCATTCCCATGTAAACAACGCAAGAATCTGTACCGACGGACCGGTATTTGAAGCACGGGAGGTGGAAATCTGATGAATACAGCGGTAACAATTGCAGGAGTAACCTTTCAGAACCCGGTCATGACCGGCTCGGGGACCTTTGGCTCAGGAATGGAATACAGTGAATTTGTAGATTTGAACCGTCTGGGTGCGGTGGTGACAAAGGGCGTTGCAAACGTGCCGTGGCCGGGCAACCCGACACCGCGTGTCGCAGAGGTTTACGGAGGCATGTTGAATGCAATCGGTCTGCAGAATCCCGGCATCGACGTGTTTATCGAGCGTGATCTCGCGTTTTTAAAGCAGTTTGATACAAAGGTCATCGTCAATGTCTGCGGCAAATCTGTCGAAGATTATCTGGAAGTCGTAGAGCGCTTGGCGGACACGGACATAGCGATGATGGAAATCAACGTTTCCTGCCCGAATGTCAAGGAAGGAGCCATCGCGTTCGGACAGAAAGCGGATGCATTATTCGACATCACGTCCAGGATTAAAAAGGCTGCAAAGCAGCCCGTTATGATGAAGTTGAGCCCGAACGTAACAGACATCACGGAGATGGCAAAAGCCGCAGAGGCAGGCGGCGCGGACGCGATTTCCCTGATTAACACGCTGACCGGTATGAAAATCGACATCCGGCGCAGAAGCTTTGCCCTTGCCAACAAGACCGGCGGCATGTCCGGCCCTGCAATCAAGCCGGTTGCGGTGCGGATGGTATGGCAGTGTGCAAACGCGGTCAAAATCCCCATTGTCGGCATGGGCGGCATCATGACCGCAGAGGACGCGATTGAATTTCTGATGGCAGGCGCAACGGCAGTTTCCGTCGGCGCGGCAAACTTTATCAATCCTTATGCGACGGCAGAAATCGCAGACGGAATTGAAGCATTCATGAAAGAACAGGGCATCGAGGATATCAACGAAATAATCGGCTGCGTACGGTAAGACAGATATCATGGATTGCTCCGTGCCTCGCACTTCCGCAATCCTCAAACATTCGGAATCCGCTGATTTACTGCGTAAATCGCTACTTCCTTATGTTTGGCGGGTTCCAAGTTCAAAAGCTTTATCGTGCAAGCACGAACAGCTTTTTGACCTTTGAATCCTGATATCTCAAAGAATCTCCCTCCCGGGTGCATATCGTCTTTGACGGCAACATACTGTTAGATAGAACAGCATGTTGTCTGGAAAAGGCGAAGGTGCCCGGGAGGTATTTTTATGGAATTTCTCAAAAAAAGCATACATATGGATCAGATCGGATGTGAGGAACAGACGCAGATTACGCTCGAGGACGACGTCAATATCGCGGACGCAAAGCCGGATGTTTATCAGGTTGTGACGCAGCAGGGGAACGTCGAGCTGGAAGAGGTGCGCGCCTCGGATGGGCATGTGCATGTAAAGGGCGTGCTGCATTTCAAGGTGCTTTATCTCGCAGATGAGGAAACGCACCATCCGGCATGCATGGAGGGGGAGCTGGCGTTTGAGGAACAGATTCTGATGGGCAGCGTGTCGGGGACGGATCAGGTACAGGCGCAGGCGATTTTGGAGGATTTAAGTGTCGGAATGATCAATTCCCGGAAGCTTTCGGTGCAGGCACTTTTGCAGATCCGCCTGTTCACGGAGCGGATGAAGCAGCTGGATGTGGCGGTGGGTCTGGACGGCACAGAGCAGATTGAAGTAAAGAAAAAAGACCTGCAGGCGCTGGATCTGATCGTTGCAAAAAAAGATATCCTGCGGGTAAAAAAAGACCTCCTGTTGCCGGGCGGCATGCCGAACATTTTTGCGCTGCTGTGGAAATCCTGCCAGATTCGGGAAATGACGTTCCGGGTGCTGGACGGAAAGCTGCAGGCGACAGGCGAGCTTTCGCTGTTTTTCTTTTATGAAGAGGAAAGCGAGACTAAAAAGGCGGTATGGTATGAAACCACTGTGCCGGTGAGCGTTGCCATTGAGTGTCAGGGCGTCCGCGAGGGGATGCTGGAGCAGATCGGCTGCAGTATCGGGCATCTGGAAATCGAAGCGAAGGCGGACGAGGACGGGGAAGAACGCGTAATTTTGCTCGACCTGGTACTGGATCTGGATATTCGGATTTACGAGGAAACGAATCTTTCGATGATTGAGGATCTCTACGGCGTTGCGAAGCAGGCGGACGTCGTGAGGGGAAAAGGGCAGTACCGGAGGCTTCTGGTCAAAAATACCGCAAAAACGAGAGTGAGCGACCAGTTTTCGATTTCGCCGGGCATGCCGCAGCTTCAGCAGATCTGCGGAAGCTTTGGAGAAGTGTTCGTACAGGAGATAAAAAAGCAGTCCGACGGCGTGCTCGTAAAAGGGACGGTAAACGTGCAGATTCTGTATGAGTCTGCGGAGGAAGAGGTCCCGTGCGGCTGTCTAAAGGGCGAGCTTGTGTTTGAAGAGCTTCTGGAAACCGCAGAGCCGGTAAAAAATACATGCAGCTGCAGGATCGAAGCGTCGCTGGAACAGCTTTCCGTGCAGGCGCAAAACGAGCAGGAAGCAGAAGTTCGCGCAGTTGTGTGCGTCAAAGGGCTGATCTGCGCCGACTGCGAGGAAGAAATCGTGACGGATGCCCTGTTGCGTGCTCCCGACCCGGAAAAGCAGGCGAACCAGCCGGGTATCGTAGTGTATCTGGCGGGCGAGGGCGAGACGCTTTGGGATATCTGTAAAAAGTACGACGTTCCGATGGATGGAATGCGCGAAATGAACAATCTGACGCAGGATGAAATCCGTCCTGGCGATCAGCTCCTGATTGTGAAGGGATATGCAGTTGACAAAGGGACACAGATTGTATAAAATTAAATACAATCAGTGTATACAAAATGCAGAGGCAGACGGCTTTTCGGATCGCCTGCCTTTTCAACGGAAATGAGGATTGAATTGAAAATGAATACCTTTCGGATAAAGGCATATGCCAAAATCAATCTCGGGCTGGATGTGCTGCGGCGCAGACCGGACGGATACCATGAAGTCAAGATGATCATGCAGACCGTCGATTTATATGACGATTTGGAATTTACAAAGCTGGCAGAGGATGAGATTCGGATTTTTACCGATAAAGAAGAGCTTCCGGCGGATCAGGGCAATCTGATCTGGCGGGCGGCAGCGCGGATGAAGGAGCTGTATCAGATCTCAGAGGGCGTGAGCGTGAAGCTGACGAAGCGGATTCCGATTGCGGCTGGCATGGCAGGCGGCAGCGCAGATGCAGCGGCGACCATTCATGCGATGGATGCGTTGTTTTCTCTCGGACTTTCCCTGGAAGAAAAACAGAAAATCGGTGTAAAGCTCGGCGCGGATATCCCGTATTGCCTGATGGGCGGCACGGCGCTTTCGGAGGGCATCGGAGAAATCCTGACAAAGCTGCCGGACGTCCCGAAGGCGAAGCTTGTGATCGCAAAGCCAGATCTGGATGTTTCGACGAAATTTGTCTATGAAAATCTGCACGCTGACAGCCTGCAATATCATCCCGACATCGACGGAATGGTTGCAAGCATCGAAAAAGGCGACCTTTGCGGCATCACAGACCGGATGGGAAATGTGCTTGAGACGGTTACCTGTAAGCACTATCCAGTGATCGAGCAGATGAAAGGAATTTTAAAGGAGCACGGTGCGGTCAATGCGCTGATGAGCGGCAGCGGCCCTACCGTATTTGGTATTTTTACAGACGATCAGAACGCAAAAGAGGCGTATGAGGCGATGCAGGAGGCAGGTCTTGTCAGACAGCTGTTCCTGACAGGATTTGCCGACGGCAGAGGGAGAGAAGAATGAAAGAATTTGAAGCAAATAACGAAAATGATTACCTGCCCCTGCGGGACGTGGTGTTCAATACGCTTCGGACGAGTATTCTGACCGGTGAGTTAAAGCCGGGGGAGCGCCTGATGGAAATTCATCTGGCGGATAAGCTCGGAGTGTCCCGGACACCGATCCGCGAGGCGATCCGCAAGCTGGAGCTGGAGGGTCTCGTTACGATGATTCCAAGACGCGGCGCAGAGGTGGCGCAGATCACGGAAAAGAACCTGCGGGACGTTTTGGAGGTGCGCCGGGCGCTGGACGCGCTGGCGGTAGAGCTGGCATGCGAGCGCATCACGGAAGATGAGCTTGCAGAACTGAAAAAAGCGTGCGAGAACTTCGAACTGGAAACAAAGCGCGGCAACGCCAACCAGGTTGCACAGGCGGACGTGGAGCTGCACGATATTATTTTAAAGGCGAGCGGAAACGAGCGGCTGATGCAGATGATCAGCAAGCTTTCTCAGCAGATGTACCGCTACCGCCTGGAATATGTCAAGGACGAGGCAAACTACAAACGCCTGATCGCAGAGCACCGCGTGATCTACGAGGCGATCCGCGACCGCGACAGACAGACTGGAGCAGAGGCGATCAAAAACCATATTGACAATCAGGAAAAGGCTGTGATCCGGATGATTACATCGGCGTCCGGGAAGACAAAACGTTGACCGGATGTATAACCGGCGCGCGGATGGGTATGCTCTTTCGAAACAGAGAAGGGAGAAAGAGTATGCAGAAGAAACCGCGCGCCGGTATTTTATTTTTGACAATTATGATGTTATGGGGGATAATATACCCACAGTATGCATTTACGGAAGAAATGTATGAGACAGTGCAAAGCGCTGACGCGGTGGATGACAGCCACCGAACTGCTGTAGCTGCGGGCGGGAACTGTCTGCGGGATTACCGGCGGATTCTGACTGCGGCGCCTGGGGAGGTGTCGGTGCGCTTTGCAATCGTCGATCAGATAGAAGAGTGGTTTGGAGAAAAAGATGAAAACAGTACAGGATAAAAATCTGCTGGAAATGCCCATCGGCGTATTTGATTCCGGCATGGGCGGTCTGACTGTGATGCGTGAGATCATGCGTCAGATCCCCAATGAAAAGGTGATCTATTTTGGAGATACGGCGAGAGTTCCCTATGGAAGCAAGTCAAAGGAGACGGTGACACGCTTTTCCAGGCAGATTGTCCGTTTTTTGCAAAGCAAACAGGTCAAGGCAATTGTTGTCGCCTGCAATACGGCGAGCGCCTATGCGCTGAATGATCTGGAAAGGGAAATCGATATTCCAATCATCGGCGTGGTAAAGCCGGGCGCAAAGGTTGCAGCGGAGGTAACCCGCAACGGACAGGTCGGCGTCATTGCGACGGAAGGGACCATCAGCAGTAATATTTATACGACTTACATCCGTCAGCTTCGGCCGGAGGTACAGGTAACCGGCAAGGCGTGCCCATTGTTTGTGCCGCTGGTAGAAGAAGGGCTCTGGCAGGATCCGGTGACGGACGAGATTGCAAAACGTTACTTAAGCAGCTTAATCGATACCGGAATCGATACTCTGATTCTTGGCTGCACCCATTATCCGCTGATCCGTTCAACGGTCGCAAAGGTGATGGGCGACCATGTGACACTGGTAAACCCGGCGTATGAGACGGCTCGGGAATTAAAAGAGCTTTTGATGGAAAAAGGGTTATTCAATCCGGTTCCGCCGCAGCTTGGGACAAATAAATACGAGTTTTTTGTCAGCGACGGCGCGGAGAAATTTGTCCATTTTGCCAATTCGATTATCAAATACGGCATTTTGGGCGCGAAAGTAATACAGATAGAGGATTATTGAGCATGACAAAGGATGTAGTGATATCCGTCCGCGGTCTGCAGGTGATGGACAACGAATCTGCAGAGGACATCGAGACGGTACAGCAGGGCGAATATTTTGAACGAAACGGCAGCATTTTTTTATTGTATGACGAATATTATGAGGGCTTTGACGAGCCGGTCAAAAATGTCATGAAAATCAGGGGAAACGAAATGACCCTGACCAAACGCGGCATCATCAACGTCCAGATGAACTTTGAGGCGGGCAAAAAGAACCTGACCCGTTACCAGACGCCCTACGGTGTAATGATGATCGGGCTGGACACCAGCCGTGTCGTCTGTCTGCAGGAAGAAAAAAGCCTTGCGATAGAAATTGATTATACGCTGGAAGCAAACTACCAGTACGTTTCGGATTCCAAAATCCGGATCATGGTACGGGAGAGAAAACAGCAGGCATAAAATGCGTCCTATGAAATAAAAACGCTCCGCGAGGATCGCACTGCGGCGGAATGGAAGAATGTCGCTTGCG
>OGQB01001987.1_pt1 | contig 15880 bp, 10 predicted proteins | sample 1553071 | NCBI WGS metagenome assembly OGQB01 (sample SAMEA2580284, study PRJEB22360) | human gut metagenome | biome: human gut; feature: human-associated habitat; material: faeces | place: Denmark | collected 2008/2010
GCAAGAAGCCCCCACTTCAAAATCAGGGATTTAAGTGGTGGGAGCATGTCACATAAAATACCAGAAAATTAATTTCCTCCTCTAATCTAACTTTGGATTGGAGGCTTTTTTATGTTTAAATGTACTCATTCGCTGGATGCAAAAGCATCTACATGCGGTACAGCATGCCTATGGTTACATCCCCGGGTGGTTGACATACATTTCCAGATAAGATTTACGAAGCTGATTTGTTACCGTTCGTTCTTTAAAAGCCACATTTTCAATCTGAAAAAGAGGCATAATCCCCATCAGTGAATTCGTCAGAAAGCACTCATCAAATGTCACAAGATCTTCCGGATAAAGGATGGTCTCTTTGACATCATAAGTTTCCAGTATGTATGCCCGAAGGATTCCCGGTAGCAGGCCGCAGGAGAGTGTAGGCGTATAGAGTTTCTTTTCTTTTACAAAGAAAATGTTGCTCACTGTGCCTTCACAGATCTGACCCTTCGTGTTCAGAAAGATTTTCTCATTGATGCCAGCATTTATGGCAGCTCTTTTTTCTAAAATATTATCGCCATAATTTAACGTTTTATGAAACGTGAAGGGGGATGTTTCGTTTCGTCTTATGCTACTTATTGCGGAAGTAAAACCATTTTCATAATGAGCACTTGTATAAGGTGATTTTCGGTCAGAAAAAATGACATTTTCTTTCGTTAATATTATCTTCAGTGCACCATGTTCAATATAAGTACTGTTCAAATAATCTTCAATGGAATTTACGGTAACCTGGCGGTTTTCTAAATTTCCAAGATCAAATACATCGGCTGCGTGCTGAAGCCTTTGTAAATGTCTTTCAAGAAAAACAGGTTTGTTTTTCTCCACTGCGATCGTCTCAAAGGCACCCAGTCCGAATTGTACTCCGTCATCTATATGCAGATTCATGTTAGTTTCCTTTCGTATTATCATTTCCATATTACTGCAGGGCATCAAGGATAGCTTTTGCCTTCTGCAATGTTTCTTCGTATTCAAATTCTGTCTCCGATTCCGCTGTAATGCCGCCGCCGACACCTAAGTGATAGTGACCGTCCACGTGCAAGACAGTCCGGATGACAATGTTAAAATCACAGTTTCCATCCAGAGAAAGATAACCAATCGAGCCGGTGTAAAGATTTCGCTTTCCATGTTCCAGTTCGTCAATCACTTCCATGGCGCGGTACTTTGGTGCACCAGTAATAGAACCACCTGGATATGTCGCCATAAGAAGATCGGCAAAGTTTTTCTCGTCCGCCAGATCACCTTCAATCCCGGATACGAGATGAAAGACTGTTGCGTATTCTTCGATGGTAAATAAATCAGTTACTTTCACGCTGCCACTTCTGCAGATTTTATTCAGATCATTTCGTTCCAGATCGACAATCATAAGAAGTTCACTTTTATCTTTTTCAGAGTTTTCCAGTTCCTTTCGCAAACGCAGATCCTCTTTTTCGGTTTCTCCCCTTTTGCGGGTCCCTTTGATCGGTCTTGTCTCTACATGACCGTCAGTGAGTTTTAGAAAACGCTCCGGTGAAGCACATACAATCTGATAATGATCAAAATCCAAATAGCCGCCAAAGGGAGAAGGGTTATTTTTACGGAGATTGTAAAATACATCCTGTGGTGCTTTTTTGCTTTCAATCGTCAGTTGCTGTGTCATGTTGGCGATATAAATGTCTCCTTCGTAAATGTAGTGGATCATATCGCTGATTGATTTTTTGTAATCCTCTTTTTCAAAGTTTGCATGAACCTGGATCGGATATTTTTCTTTGACAGGCTTTACAGGTTCACTGTCACTTGTTTTTAAAATGGCATCTTCCAATTTTTTTAAAAGTATATCAGCAGGTTCGGTAATTCCATTGGTAATGAGGTAACTCTCTTTTTTGTGACAATCTTCAATAATAAATGCATCGTAAAATATGAGTACTGCATCTGGAATAGAGATTGTGTCTTTGTGGGAAGATGGAATTCCCATGAGCCTACGGCCATATTCGTAAGAAAAATATCCAAGTGCACCTGACGCAAGTGGCAGGTGGGAAGAATTCGCAGTTTTCTGTTTATCCAGATAAGATCTCAGATAATTTTCGAAAGAAATCGAGGTTTCTTCTGTATCATTAATATAAAAACGATCTTCACGTTTTTCAAGCTTCAGATAAGGTTTGCGGCCGATGATGGAATAGTGACCAAGCTCATTTACAAGAGAAGAATCGAGAAAAATCGCATTTTCTTCGGAAGGCAGTACTTGAAAAATCTTAGCTGCCGGAATGTACATATCTAGTTTTTTAATTATTGTATTCGTGTTCTGCATGAAAAAAATCCTCCATTATCCTCGCTGCTCTGCGATTTTGCAAAAGTTATTTAAAAGTGCATGTCCATATTCGGTACATACTGCCTCCGGGTGAAACTGTACGCCGTATAGTGGAAGCGTTTTATGAGAGATCCCCATGACAACACCGTCCGCGGTTGTGGCATCGATGCTGTAGTTATTGGAAATAGTGTCTTTATTTACGACGAGGGAATGATATCTTGTTACATTGAATTTCGTCGGAAGACCGGCGAAGAGACGAAGCCCATTGTTGGAAATCTCAGAGATTTTCCCATGGATCGGAAATATCCCTTTTTCCACCGTTGCACCAGAGCAGAGTCCTAGCACCTGGTGACCTAAGCAGACGCCAAGTATCGGTATTTTCTCTTGGAATTTTTCTACAATATCGATGCAAAGCGTCGCGTCCTGCGGGCGTTTTGGCCCTGGCGAGAGAATAATCCCGGAAGGCTGCATATCTTCAATCTCTTCCAGCGTGATCTTGTCACAGCGGATGACGGCAATTTCCTTTCCAAGCTCTTCAAAATAAGCTTTCAGATTATATACAAATGAGTCATAATTATCAATCATTAAATACATGTCTCTTTCCTTCCTTTTCTTTAATATGTGCACAAAAAAGGGACAACGACAGGAGCACAAAAAATGTGCCCTACAGTCGTTATCCCTTTCAAATGGTCCGTAATCTGTGAAACTAAACTTTATACTATCATAGATGCCTTTTCTCCGTCAAGAGTAAAGGAAAAGAAGCCATTGAAAATTGTGAGTTGAGAGCCTATAATCATAGTTAGGAAACTAGAGTGGGAATCCTCGGTCATATGATGAAGGGAAACTTGCAAATGTTTCTCACAAAAACAGCGGAGAAACAGCTTCCGTAGATCAGGCATATGCTTATGGAAGTCAGGTTTTGTCAGCGGCAAGACTATTAAACAAAAACGTGCTAATTATTCCAAACTCCGTAAAAAACTCCAAATGCGGCAAACTCCATCTTCAAGGCGAAGATTAAAAGCGATCGGTCAGCGAGAAAACCGTTGGATGCAAGATGTTAACCATTGTGTATCAAAGGCACTCGTTGAGAACAACCCAAAGCATACACTCTTTGTATTAGAAGATTTGTCGGGTATTCGTAATGTTATAGAGCGTGTCAGAATTAAAGACCGTTATGTTTCTGTATCGTGGTCGTTTTATGATTTAGAACAGAAACTAATTTACAAGGCTAAGCAGAATCAGTCTTCTGTAATTAAGGTAGCTCCTCATTATACAAGCCAGTGTTGTCCTGTTTGTGGACATACTGAAAAGTCCAACCGTAACAAGAAGATACATTTGTTTACTTGTAAAAACTGTGGCTATAAGTCCAATGATGACCGTATAGGAGCTATGAATCTGTATCGTATGGGAATAAACTATCTTGTTGATAGCCAAGTACCTAATACAGTTGTAACAGAGTAAACTTTGTTACAAAGGGTGTTGTCAACCACCCTATGATGTAACGCCACTTTAGATAGCAATATCTATTGGTGTGAAAGGTCGGAGACGTAAGTCGTTAGTACGACTGGGCAGTTACAAGCCCACCACCTTTAGGTGGTGGGTAGTTGACAAAAGGGGATAAAACAATGGCTACAAAATATTATTTATATTATGTTGAAGGAGAAGATGAAAAATTGCAAAGAAAACAAAGATGTCTTACTGATCTGATCGAATCCGGTTTTCTTATATGTGAAACAGGAGACGATGTCATGAAAGAAATTAAGTTTTACAGAAATATGAATTGCTGAAAATTACATATTAATTTACAAAGAAAAGCATAAAATGGTAGTAAATCATTGAAAATACGTGTAAAAACTACCATTTAAATAGCAATTTTATTGTTTTTTCAATTTCTTTATGCTAGTATGACAATATAGATATACAGAAGATGTAAAACAAAAGGGGTAAAAATGTCTGAAATAGAGGAATTATATGAAAATTTTCCAACAATTTTAAAAGAAAAATTACGGAATAAAGAAATTGAATTTCCATCAAATACTAAGTTTGATTATGAAAAAATATATGTTTATCGAGCTGTAAGTAGAGAGATAACTGATTTCCATGAAATAGATAAAAATGATTTTCGTTCATACTTTGAACTTGGGAAAAAGCCTAAAAAACTAGTAAAAGGAAGATCGCTAAAAAATGATGCTCATTGGTATGGGGTTTCTACTTTTACAAATAAAGAAATTATAGAATTTAATATGAAATTTCCGAACCCTCATAAAAAAATGGCTGCTGGTTATGTGCATTGTGAAGGCGGACCCCAAGAAACTAAGGATGAACATGTCTGTTGGTGGCTGTATAAAGATGTAGATTTGAGTAGCTTTAGAATTATGGAGGATAAAAATGAATAAAGAATTGTGTTTTATTTTGGATAATAAAAATATATATTTAGATCATATATTAGTTGATTATGAATATGTTCCAATTTTTTTCTTATGTAAAGATGATGAGTGTCAATATTATTTGGCATTATGTACAGATATAGAAAATGGAGAATATATTGTTGTAAAAATATCTTTATTAAGTGTTTATAACTTATTACATGGAAATATTGCAATGAGGGATGTAATCTTAAATCAGAAAATATTTTGGAAAGTTGTTTCTGGTGACGAAATAAAAAATGATATTGTAAATGAATATCCAATTGATTATATAAATCATCAAGATTTGCCGGAGAAGGATGCAAAGTTTAAAATCCTTCAGAAACATATAAAAGAGTATGTGCAAAAATTTGATAAAGAGTTTTTTGCATCGGAACAATATGATAAAGAAAAGAGCATAAAATTAAATTTAGAAGATATAATATGTGATGAAGAATTAGCAAATATTAAATGTAAAACATATTTCCTAAAACAAACAAAACATGAAATCGACATTAAAGAACCAAAGCAAAAATTTCCATATTCGAATAAAGATGATTCTGTTTCTTCATTAATAAATGAAGAATATTCTTATAGAGAAAATAATTCAAATATTGATATATGTGAAACAAAGATTTCTTATGCTGCATAGAAAGGGAATAAAAGGAAAAAAGAAATGAAGAGTATATTGAGATTAGATAAAGTTGTATTTGATAAAATTGAATTCAATCGTTTAGGATTTAAAAATGACACAGAATTAAAATTAGAGATTCAAACTAATATTGGAGAAAGAAAAGATAAAGCAGCTTATAAAGTTACTGTAATTGCCATTGGAGAAAAACCTGATGAATACACATTTCATATCAGTATTACAGGATATTTCACTTTTAGAACAGAAGATGTAGAAACTGATTTAAAAAATGAACTTATATCAAAAAACAGTGTTGCAATCCTTATGCCGTATTTACGAAGTGAAATTTCTTTATTGACTGCACAGCCAGAAACAGAAACCGTTGTACTCCCTGTGTTTAATATTAATCGTATGATGGATGATTAAAATAATTTGATTTATTAACAAGCAAAATACATGAAATCCGTGTGAGAAAAATGAAGTAAAATTAGTTTTGCCCTCCAGTCCAATTTCGGATTGGAGGATTTTTTTGAATATTTTTATATATTGTAGCTACATAACTTGCAAACAGCTACATACTATTTTGAAAATCTGAGCAACTATAAAAACTGGAAACCACGACAGAAGGTATTGGATATTGCAACAAAATATATGAAACCGGATTAGACGGCCCAGATAACCAGACGCCGTGTATCCACACACCTAAAGGTATGTGGTTTTACGGCTGTAAATTATATAAAATGTGTAAAAAAATTATTTTTATCGAGAAATATCGGAAAAGGAAACAAAAGAAAAATAATATAAGATTTAGAACATGAGGATAAAAAAGGAAATTTTACGACTTCAGGAACGACAAAGAATGTTTTTACAATTGGTAGAGTGACAAAAAAATACAGGAGATCTTTGTGCAAGATGTCGAAAAAAATAAAAGTGATTGAAATGAATATATGATATTTGTATAATCAACTTATATAAAACTTAATCAATGGGGAGTTATCTATCTTTCAGAAGAAGCGGAATCTGTCTTAGATGGAAATGATCAAAATAAGGGTGAGGAAACATAGAAAACAGCCAATGGAAAAGCATAGGAGGATGTTTATGAAAAGATATGCAAAGATCTTTGTCAGTTGTCTGTTGACCTTTACGATGGTTTTTACATCCGTGCAATGGTCTGCGATCGTGCATGAAACGACTGTGGTAGGAGCAGCAGAAACGGTACCGAAAGAGAAGAAAGAAGTTGTTGAAGAAGAGAACACGAAAGATTCGACCACTTTCCAGATGGAAGATGGAAAGAAACAGACGGTCTTTTACGGACAGGATGTCCGGTTTGAAGATAAGAATGGAGATCTTCAGGAGTACGATCCAAGTCTTGTCAGGGTAACGGGATCAAAGAGTGAGCAGGGTGAGGATCTAAAGGATTATCAGTATGAAAATAAAGAAGGAGATAAAAAACATTATCTTCCCAAAGATCTGTCCGAAGAGACACCGGTCTTAATGGAAAATGGGAAATATCAGATCTCTTTTGCACCGATCTATGGACAGGAAACAAAGAATGAGGAAGAGAAGAAAACGGAGGATCCTGGAACAGACTCTGTGGAAGATGCTGTCTCACAGGCAGAGGAAGCAGTAAGAAGCATTTCAACGGATGGATCTTCCGAAAAAGAAACCGCAGAAGATACGGAAGATGCCCTGACATCGGTCAAAGAGCTGGACCGACAGGAGATCGAAGACCTTCCTGTGGAAGATGCACAGGGAGAGAAAGAAGAAAAACCAGTGAAAGTCTCCTATGAATCCCAGAAGAAAGAATGTACATTTTCTTACCAGTCATTAAACATGGGGATCAAGGAAAGTATCGTACTGACCAAAGCTCCAGAAGGAAATGTTTTAAAATTCCGCTTTCAGGCAAAAGGACTGGTCCCAAAGAAAAATATACTGGATGGCGGGATCAGCTTCCTGGATGAAAAAACAGAGGATCTAGTCGCAACACTGGAAGCTCCAAACATGAACGATCATACAGGAAAAGCATACAGTGAGAAGCTTTCCTATGACATTGAGTCAGATGGAGAAGAAGGTTCATATCTGTTAACCCTGCATCTGGATGAAGATTACTTTCAGGACAAAGACAGACAGTATCCAGTCACGATCGATCCGACGGTCACATGGACCGGATCCACGGATTTCTGGGATGTCTATGTAATTAATGGATCTTATAAAAATACGAACTTTTATGACAATGGAGTTACAGTCATGATGGCTGGAAAATCAAAACAGGGTGTCTGCCGGACATATCTGCGTTTTAAAGATTTTACAGCAAAGATCAAAGGAAAATATGTAGACAGTGCAACGCTTACGATGTATGAAACCGGAAGCAGCCAGAGTGGACAGACAATCGAGGCAAGAAGAGTTACAGAAAACTGGACCAGACCTGGATTGAAATGGAGTAACCGCCCGGGATATAGTACGAATTATGGAAATGTAAAAACAACAGGGACTGCAAAGAAGGCAAGAAGCATTAATCTGACGGAATATGCGAGAGAGTGTGCATCTGGAAAGATCACATCGTATGGTGTGATGTTAAAAAATGCTGATGAAACAAAAAGTTATGGGCAGTTTTATAGTTCCAGAGCATCATCAAACCGTCCAAAGATGTCAGTGACTTATTATGATGGACCGACAACGGCATCATCTGTCAGTGTTACACCGCAGTATGCAAACAACAATCATCAGAAGACATTACATGTAAATTGGGCGGGCATCTCATCCCATTCATTAAACCGCGTGGAATACAGGATTGCAAACTGGGGAAATGGAGAAGAAACAGGTGATTATGTTTCATATTCTTCATCTACAAAGATTGGAACGAGTGGAAACGGAAGTGCGGATATTGACTGCAGTACGATGCCGGAAGGCCATTATAAACTTGTTGTAAGAGGAGTAGACAACGGTTATATTGCAGGTTGGGGAGCAGCAACATGGTTTACGATAGACCGCACGGCTCCGAAAGCAGGGGATATATCCTTTGAGGAAGGAAATGATGAGAGCGAACCATCCGGTTCTCTGAATCCGAGACTGGAGGTCGAGATCTTAGATGAGAATGCATCCTATTTTAAATACCGTCTGGAAGGAACCACAACTTATCATGAAAGTGCAAGGGCGGATGAAGATGGATACGCCTATGCAAATGTTTCGATTCCAGCAGACAGCATGACAGGAAGAACAGAGTATCAAGTTTATGTGATCGTTGTTGATAAAGCAGGGAATGAAAGCGGGGAAACAAAAGTATCCTATTATTATACGGATGCCTCAAAAGCACAGGATTATGCACCAACCAATGTAAAGGTCAGAAAATCGTATGGAAAGAATGTCATCTACTGGGATAAGAGAGAACTGACAGACAGTATCTATTATGCAGTTTACAGGGGGGAATCCGCGGATTTCACACCGGATGATTCGACACTGGTACGTGGTGCGATCAAAGATTCCTACTGCATGGATACCAGAGTGGGAGATGGCAAGAGTTACTATTATAAAGTACAGGCACAGAAACTGGCAATGGATGGAACGATCAATGGAAAAAGTACGGATGCATTATCAGAAAAAGTGGCACAGGATACACAGGAAGAATATGAAAAAAGACTAGGAAGTAAAGATTACAGAGACAGCATGGAGATCAGCACGCCCAATGGGACAGGATCCGTTGAAAAATCCCAGGGGAATCTAATGTATGAAAGTACAGATTTTTCAATTCCATCACTGCTTTTGAATCTTGAACTCACAAGAACCTATAACAGCCAGTCAGATAAAGAAGGAATGCTTGGAAAAGGATGGTATGACAGTTTTCATAAGGAATTATACCAGTTGGGAGATGATCTTGTATTTCAGGACAGTGACGGAACCTATCTGACATACAGTCCACAAAAAAGCAGAAGTGTTGATGTTTCTTATCAGAATAAGGAGACAAAGGACTATGCACTTTCATTTAATACAGAAGATGATGTAAAAAGATCATCAAATGGGGATCAGAGAGCAGCGGCATATGCAAGACTTCAGAATGCTGCTTCTGAAAATATCTTTGGAAGTGCCATTTCCAATAAAGGAAATTATCGTCCGGGGAAAAAAGACGATGATAGTGAAGACAGTGGAGCATCCGAAGGAGAAAAGGAAGTGATCACGGTGTCCAATGTCGGAAATATCCATATGAAGGATGGTATGACATATGCATTTGATGGGAATGGTGAGATCACAAAAGCAGAGGACAGTAATGGCAACTATCTGATCTATCAGTACGATGAAAAAGGAAGATTATATAAGGTTGTTTCCAATCTGAACAAAGAACTGATTTTTACATATTATGAAAACGGAGAACAGGAAGATCTGTTAAAGAAGATCGATCTTGCAGATGGAACAAAGGTTGTTTATTCATATGCTGAAGGGAAACTTACGAATATTTCTCACAAAAACAGCGGAGAAACAGCTTCTGTGGATCAGACATATGCTTATGGAAGTAATGGGAAGATGAGCAAGATCATCGATGCAAAGAAGAACGGGTACCAGATCGCTTATACAGGAGAAAAAGCAGAAAGATTTATCCGTCCGAATGGAGAATACCAGCAGCTTTCTTATGGCGATGGAACAACAACGGTATCTTTCCACAAGGCAGACGGAACCAAAACAGCACAGGATTCCATGAGTTTTGACAAGAATACAGGAAAGATCCTGAAAAAGACGGATGCCAATGGAATTGAAAGCAGTTACAGTTATGATGATGGAGGAAAAGACGGAGAACAAAATGGCTGGGTAAATGAGTATCTTGTAAGAAAGATCAAAACGGAAGTGGATTATCAGGAGCTGGATGCTGCCGGACTGGTGAAATTTTTGAAAACAAACAAGGAAAAAGAAGAAACATTTACGATCGCCAGTATCGAGTACAATGAAAACGATGATGTCATCTCTGAGACCGAAGAAAACGGAGATATAACAAGCAGTGAGTATGAGGATGAGAAAAATCCATATCTTCCAACAAGCGAAACTACAACGAATGGAAATGACTTTATTTCACAGACTGTTTATGAATATGATCCCAAAGGGAATGTAATATCAGAAACAGATAAAGGCGAAAATAAAAAAGAAGAAACCAAAACAGTTACATCCTATGATGATCACGGACAGCCAACAACAGTCACGACAACAAAGGAAGGAGCTCCTGATTCTGTAGAACAAACGACATATCAGGATACTGTACAGGGAACGACACAGACAACAACAACGACACAGGGAGAAGAGAAAGAGACATCTGTGATAAAAACAGATGCCATGGGACGTGAAACAGAAAATACCAGTAAAGACAGGAAAGGGAATATCTTAAGCAGTACGGAAACATCGTATGATTTCATGGGAAGAGCGATACAGACGAAAGTAACATCCGATGGAGTGACACAGACAGAATCTAAAACATATGATGATAACGGAACGGTGGCAACAGAAACCAGTGCATCAGGAATAAAGACAACGTATCGTTATGATTCACTAAACCGCGTGATCAAAGCAACAGAATCAGCAGACGGGACAGATACCGTCACGGAAACTTCCTATGGATATGAAGATGCACAGATCCATACGTTGAATGGAACGAAAGACTATCAGAATCTGAGCGTTCAGACAACAAAGACCAATGGACGTGTCAGTGAAAAGTCATGGACAGATGCAGCGGGACAGACCGTCAGAAGTTTCAGCCATGGATTATATACGGATCATGTGTTCACCAGTGACGGAAAAGAGATCGCAACGATCAGTCTTGGAACAAAGACTTCCGGAGATGGAAAGATTGCCTTGCAGTTATATGACAAAGAAGGAAAACAGACAGCTGCGATCCAGAATCCAGAGATTACAAAAGGGACTTCTGATGCCACAGTAAAGGTTGGAAACAGTTCCATCTTACAGAAAACAGAGTATGACACAAAGGGAAATGAGACAACAAAAACCGATGGCAATGGAGATCAGATATCTTATGCTTATGATGACCAGAATCGTGTAACCGAGATCACACAGGGAGGACAGAAGACAAAAGTTTCCTATCAGGTGAATTCAGACGGATCAACGACAACAAGCGTTACAGATGCGAATGGACATGTCAAGCAGGAAACAGCCAGTGCATCCGGATCAGTGACAACAACATCGGATCTTGGAGACGGCAGTGAATCCATTACAACAAAGTATACCTATGATGACCGTGGAAATAAGATTTCAGAAGTCTATGCCAACGGGGCGAAAAAGACCTATGAATATAACAGCCGGAATCTTGTTGTAAAAACACAATCTTATGACAAAGAAGGAACAAAAACACTGACCAGCCGGTATCGTTATGATGATAAAGGTCAGCTGTCAGAGATGACAGATTACAGTGTATCATCTGAAACAGAGACGGCATATCGTTATACAGAATATAGTTATGACACAAGAGGAAGGATCACAACGTTTGCAGAGATCAGTCAGAATGCCCAGCCAACGGCAGATGATATCAAAGCCCATCAGATCCGGTATACTTATAATGAGAATGGAAATCTCAGTAAGGTATCCTATCCGACCACCAAAGATGGAATCCAGTCATTATCTTATATTTATGATGAAAACGGATGGCTGCAGGAGATCAAAGGAGAACTGCATTCCAAGGGGCAGACAACAGAGAAAGTCCTCAGAAGTTACAGTTACGATGCGTATGGAAAGGTCAAAGAGATCAAGGACTACAGAAATCGGTTAAAGAACGGTGCTCAGGCAGTTCAAAAAATCTATACCTATGACAGTTTTGACCGTGTCAAAGAGATGACCTACACAGATCTTGAGACAGGCAAAGTGATGGAATCCTACCGCTACAGTTATGACAAGAATTCCAATATCACAGAGAAAACAGAAGTCAACAACTATCCAAAAGAAGAGAAAGACAAAGTCAATGAGACAAAAGCCTATACTTATGATGCACTCGGACGACTGACAAAGACTGTGACAACCGATCATAAGAATGATGACAGGACAAAGACCGTTACCTATACTTATGACAAAGCTGGAAACAGAACCAAAGAAGATGATGGAACCACACAGACAGCGTATACCTATAACGGACTGGATCAGTTACAGACAGCAACAAAAGAAAAAGGAACCGCAGTTGACGAAGTCCGCCAGTACAGCTATGATGCCAATGGAAACCAGACGGATGTCAAAAACACAAAGACAGGACAGACAGAATCCTATACTTATGATGCAGAGAATCGCTTAAGTAAAGTATCTGTCACCGACAAAGACGGAAAGACGGCCGTGATCCAGCAGAACCGTTATAACGGAGACGGACAGAGGATCCAGAAAGTGGAAGGAAGCAAAACAACGAACTATTACTATCAGGACGGAGTAGTTTCCTATACAACCGATGGAGAGAACAGCCAGACATCCCAGAACCTGATCGGAACCGACGGAAATATCCTTGCAACACAGAGATATGGAAGTGACCATACGGACTATCTGTTGTATCATAAAGATATCCAGGGAAGTACCACAAGTCTTGTAAAAGAAGATGGAAGTGCTGATGCAACATACCGGTATACAGACTTTGGAGAGACAACGATCAACGGAGATAACAAAGCAGAGAATGAGGTTTGTTATACTGGAGGAATCTATGATCATAGTACAGGGCTTTATTATCTGAATGCAAGGTATTATAATCCAGAAGATGGACGGTTTGTGACAGAGGATACTTATCGAGGAGAGACTGCTAAACCAGAGACAGGACATTTATATGCTTATTGTGCGAATAATCCGGTGAATTATGTGGATCCTAGTGGACATAAATATGATAAGCATGCTGCTGCAAATTATGCACTTCGTTGGGGAATGAGTTTTAATCCTGAATATGCTAATCATACAGGGCAGGGTGACTGTACTAATTTTGTATCACAATGTGTACATGCAGGTGGTGTTCCGATGCGAAGACCACGTAGTGTATATGCACGTCCTGATATATATAGAACAAATATGTATTGGTATTCAGTAAGATATAAAAATTACAGGAATGCATATAGGTGGAAAGAAACAACTGCTTGGACAACTGTAAAGGGATTTTTTGCACATTGGAAATTTAAGAAAAACACAAAGATTATTAAATGCAAAAATCTAGAAGAATTAAAGAAAAAAGTAGATCTAGGAGATATTGTACAATTACATAGTAGAAAGGAAGGCTGGCATCATTCAATTATAATTTCAGTTAAAGAAAGTTCGAAAATTTGTTATGCAGGGCATTCAAAACGACATAAATGGGCCAATATAAATAAGATAAAAAAAGGTCAAGATAAATATAGAATTATTAGATTCAAATAAAATTGAATTATTGTACGTATTTAGATATTTGGTTCGCTTAAGATAATCAAAAACTAACTAAGAATAAATAACAAATACACTAAGTGAACCAAATATCAATATAAGAATAGTTATATTAAAAAATAAGAAGATGAAAAATCTTAATATTTAAAAAGTGTTGAAATATTTTGAAACGGAGGGCAAGTATGAAAAAACGTAATATTGCAATTTTTTTAATAATCAGTATATTGGTTATTTTAGGGATAGTTAAAAAAATTCAAAATATATATGAATTTCCTTATCTGTATGTGATAAGTGATGATAAAAAATGGAAAGCATATGCATATCCAGCATATGAAGGTGGTCAGTGGACTGGTGAAATGTTTTTTTTAGGAAATAAGGAAGGAGATGTGGGAAAAATTCAGTATTCAGTTAAATACAATGGAAAAGAAAATTATTATAATGGAGAGATTAAACCTACGAAGTACGATATTCATAATACGGAGACAGATGAAAAAATTATAAAAGAAAAAAGAAATAAGGTTTATGAATTATGGGAATTTGCGGAATTTGATGAAAATGAAAATAATAAAATAGAAATAAGAGTTAATTGGAAAGAATCAAATAAACAACATAGTCAAGTATTAAAGTTAAAAATGTATTATGGAAGGACTAATTACATATTAAGAAGAGTAAAAAGATTTTTATTATAATGCAATACCTTTAATATTTTACTTGGCTATATATAAACATGATAACGACAAAGGATATTGGAAAAAACAACAAACAGAGGAGCGAGGAATATGAAAAAAATATGGATCCTGACCCCAAAAGCCGTCTTGCCATGGAAGAATTCTCCGGGGCTACAACGATCTCTGTCTTTCAGGAATTTTATATCGGTCTCCTTTTTTCCAATCTGTCTTCCCTGGTGAAAAATCAGGCAGATGAGGAGATCCAGTCCACCTACAAACGAACGAATCAATACCGTTATCAGGCAAACCGTTCTTTCATTATTGGCCACTTAAAATCGTTGTTTCCTAAAATATTGTGCTGCTTATTGGAACTGTCCGCAATTGACCATTTATATAAGGAAGCCCTTCGGTGTAAATCTCAGATCATACCGGAACGATCATTTCCACGGAAGAAAAATAAAGCGATTGGACGAACGCATTTTAGGAATAAAAAAGTATCTTTTTAATCTTTTGCATTTCAAAAAATAGTATGATTTATATAGCTTTATTAAAGTGTGCCTTCTTTTCAGATTTTGCTTCCTTTTTATTTTTTTAGTTGAAAAATACTTCTACTTTTTTACAAATTTCCTTAAGTTGACCACATTGTATAAGACCCTTGGGGTCAGGCACCCTTAAGAAATTCGAACAAAATACACATTTAATTTGACTCGTGGAGGTGATAGCAAGAAAAAAACTTAGAGCATAGAAGTTGTAGAAAAATTGCAAAAGATAACAAGGCGGTATGGAATTTGAAGCTTATACAATAATGAGGAGTGAGAATATGAAAAAAATATGGATCGTAGCCATGACTATGTGCATTTTGTTAACGGGTTGTGGAAGTAAAAAACAGGTAAAAAAAGCAGATTGGAAAACAGACAAGATCCTTGCAACAACGAGTTATCATCAGCAGACAGGATGGGCAGATTCAATTATAGAAAACAAAAAATATGTTATTTATACAAGAAAAGATCGAAAAATTATTCGATATGACAAAGAAACAGGCGAAAAGAAAAAGCTGTTTCAGTTAGATAAAAAGCAGGATATAGAAGATATGGTGACAGCATTAGAGATATATCAAAATAAGTTATACTATTTAAATGCGAACCGTTTATATGAATCTAACATAGATGGCAGCGATAGAAAACTGGTTGCAGATGCAGATAAACTGAAAGGATTTGAAGATGAAATAAAATGGATCGGAAATTTCCAGCATTATAAAAACAAAATATATCTGGTAATCGGCGGCTCAGATATCTATGAATTAGAAGAAAACAACAAAATAAAACGAAAGCGTAAATACGAATGACGATTGAGAATTTTAATAAGTTCTATGATGAATATCAAAGATTCTCAGCATATGTTGCATACTGTATCACGAAGGATAAACTTCTGGCAGAAGATATCAGTCAGGAGATTTTCATCACATTATACAAGATGAGGGAAAATCTGGATT
>OGQB01001990.1_pt1 | contig 15871 bp, 10 predicted proteins | sample 1553071 | NCBI WGS metagenome assembly OGQB01 (sample SAMEA2580284, study PRJEB22360) | human gut metagenome | biome: human gut; feature: human-associated habitat; material: faeces | place: Denmark | collected 2008/2010
GTGGTCGAGGCGACGCTGGCGGACAAGGGACCGGACGTTGCCCTGTTCCTCGGCGGTGAATTTCCCGTCAATCTGGCAGCCCGTGGACTGCTGGCAGACGTGTCTACCATGGACGGCTATGAGGAAATCACCCAGCAGTACCAGCGCACCGCTATGGTGCCCTACCAGTACGAGGGCGGCACCTACGGTCTGCCCCTCACCCGCAGCTGGGCGATGATGTTCTACCGCAAGGACGTGCTCAGCGAGCTGGGCTTCACCAGTGCGCCGGAGACATGGGAAGATCTCATCGACATGTTGCCGGCGCTCCAGCGGAACTATATGTCCGCCGGTCTGGTGCTGCCGGCAGTGGCTGCGGATGCCAATCAGGCGACCATCTCCGCCGCAACGGAATCCGGTCTGACCTTTGCGTCCCTCCTGCTCCAGCGCGGACAGAACTATTATAATGACGCACAGACCGAAACTACCTTTGACACCAACGCCGCCATTGACTCCTTCGAGATGTGGACGGACTTCTATACCAAGTACGACTTCGACCAGCAGTATGACGCCTTCAGCCGGTTCCGGACGGGCGAGTATCCCATCGTGGTATCCGACTACTGCACCTTCTTTAACCAGCTGTCTGTGGCAGCGCCGGAGATCAGCGGGCTGTGGGGCTTCACAGCCATCCCCGGCACGGAGCAGGAGGACGGCAGCATTTCCCATGCCGTCAACTCCAACAACACCGGCGCCGTCATCTTTAATAAGGTGAGCGAGAAACAGAACGGTCTGGAAAATGCGTGGACGTTCCTCAAGTGGTTCTGCTCCGCCGAAGTGCAGGTGGAGTACGGCACCCAGATCGAAGGTCTGCTGGGACAGATGGGACGCTACGCCACCGCCAGCACCGAGGTGCTCACCCAGCTGGCGTGGTCGTCGGAGGAGGCGGACACCATCCTGACCTCCATGGACGAGCTGGAGGAGATCCCCATCATTCCGGCTTCCTACTCTGTCACCCGAAACATCATGAATGCCTTCCGTGAAGTGGTCAACAACAACGAGAACCCGCGGGATACGCTGATGTCGTACAATCGGGACATCAACGAGGAGATCACCAGAAAGCGTGAAAACCTCGGATTAGACTCTTAAAGAGAAGGAGGGAATCCCCTTGGATACTGCCGAAATTGGCAAAAGAACCCGACAGGAAAACCGGCGGCTCACGTGGCTGGCGGTGAAGCAGAACAAAGCGAGCTATCTGATGATCGCACCGTTCATGCTGTTTTTCCTCGTATTTACCATTGTCCCCGTCGTGATGTCCCTGCCCATGGGCTTTACGGATTTCAACATGGTGCAGATGCCCAGGTTCGTGGGACTTTCCAACTACACCACGCTGTTTCTGTCGGACAAGATCTTCATCCAGTCTATCCGTGTGACGCTGGTGTTCGCTCTGTTCACCGGCCCCGTCAGCTATATCCTGTGCTTCCTGCTGGCGTGGCTCATCAATGAGCTGCATCCCAAGCTCCGCACGATCTTCACTCTGATCTTCTACGCACCGTCCATGGCAAATGTCTACACGGTGTGGAAGCTGATCTTCAGCGGCGACTCCTACGGCTACATCAACTCGTTCCTGCTGGATCTGGGCGTCATCAGCTCCCCCATCCAGTGGCTGACCGACGGGGACTATGTGCTTGGCGTGACCATCGTCGTGCAGATGTGGATCAGCCTGGGTGCCGGCTTCCTGGCGCTCCGTGCCGGCTTCCAGAACATCGACCGCTCCCAGTACGAGGCGGGCGCCATCGAGGGCATCAAGAGCCGCTGGCAGGAACTGATCTACATCACCATCCCCTCCATGGGGCCGCAGCTGATGTTTGCGGCAGTCATGCAGATCGTCAGCTCCTTCACCGCCGGCACCGTGTCCCAGAATCTGGTGGGCTTCCCCAGCACGGACTATAAGGCGCACACCATTATGAACCACGCCTACGACTACGGCTGGATCCGCTACGAAATGGGCTATGCATCTGCCATCTGTATGATTCTGTTTCTTGTCATGTACCTGCTCAATAAACTCATCGGCAGACTGCTCAACAAATACATGGACTAAAGGAGGGTGCGGAAACAATGGCAAAAAAAGAAAAAGTCTACGGCACCCGCCTGAAGGTGTCCTCCAAGCGTGCCGGTCATAAGATCGGCGGAACGGTGGGGATTTTCATCTTTCTGCTGGTTCTGGCGGTATTCATGGCGCTGCCCCTGTATCTGGCAGTGGTCATGTCCCTGAAGCCGGTGCAGGAGCTGTTCGTGTTCCCGCCGAAGCTCTACGTCATTGATCCCACACTCTCCAACTACAGTGCGATGTTCCGCCTGTGCTCCGATCTGTGGGTTCCGTTCTCCCGCTATGTCTTTAACAGCGTCTTTGTCACGGTGGTGGTAACGCTGGGACAGGTCATCTTCTCCTCCATGGCAGCGTTCTGTCTGGCGAAGATCCGCTTCCCCGGCGCCAAGGCGATCAATTCCATCATCGTGGTATCCCTGCTGTACCAGAGCAACGTCATCTATATCATGCAGTACATGGTGCTGGCAAAGCTGGGCATGATCGATACCTATATGGCACTGATCTTCCCGTCCATCGCCGCTCCCATGAACCTGTTCCTGATGCGCCAGTCCATGACGCAGGTGCCGGATGCCATGATCGAAGCGGCAAAGGTGGACGGCGCAGGCATCTTCCGCATCTGCTGGCAGATCGTCATGCCCAACCAGAAGCCGGCGCTGATGACCGTCATCATCTTCTCGTTCCAGGCGGCATGGAACATTCAGGGCGGCACGCTGGTGTTCCAGGAATCCCTGAAGACTCTGCCCACCGTCGTGCAGCAGGCAGCCTCGGCAGGCCTTGCCCGTGCCGGCGTTGCCATGGCGGCAGCTGTCTTTATGCTGGTGCCCCCTATCGTCATCTTCATGCTGGCACAGCGGCAGGTCATCGAGACCATGGCACATTCCGGAATCAAGGACTAAGGGAGGGTGAAGATTTTGCAGAAAAAGGCAAACCATCTGGCGGCGGCAGTTTTTTCCGCACTGATGCTGACGGCAGCCATAGGCGCTCCGGCGGTTTCGGCGGAACATTACAACGTCTATAACTACGACTGCTGGGGCGAGGCGGTTCCGGCGCAGGCAGGCTATGCGGCACAGCGTGCCGTGAGCGGCCAGGATCTGGGCTGCGGCGCATTCAACACCCCGTCCGATCTGTTCCGGGACTGGGAGGATCGCTTTTATATTGCAGACAGCGGAAACAACCGCATCGTTGTCACAGACGGCGATTTTTCAAAGGCGACCAGAATTTATGACAAGCTGAAAACCGAGGACGGCGAGACCACGCTGAAAGATCCGGAGGGCATCTATGTGTCTCAGGAGACCCAGTGTATGTACATCGCAGACACCGGAAACTCCCGGCTGCTGGTGTGCGATCTGGACGGCAATGTGCAGATGGAACTGAAACGGCCGGACTCGACCCTGTATGAAAATGAGACCTTTAAGCCCCAGAAAGTCGTTGCGGACAAAGCCGGCAACATCTATATGGTGCTGAACAACATCACCAACGGTGCGGCAATGTTCAACAGCGACGGCGAATTCCAGGGCTATTTCGGTGCGAACTCCGTGGACGCAACCGCAGAGGTGGTGGCGAACTACTTCTGGAACCTGTTCGCCACCGATGAGATGCGTGCCAACTCGTCCCGTAACGTGGCGGCAGGCATCACCAGCTTTGACGTTGACGAAGAGGGCTTTATCTATACGGTAACACAGTCCTCTTCCTCTGAGACGGACCGTGTGAAAAAGGTGAACCCTGCCGGATATAACCTGTTCACTTCGCTGGATGTGACATTCGGCGACCTGGACTCGGTCTATGACTCCACCGCCAACGAGAACTACACCACCCAAATGGTGGACATCGACATCGACGACGACGGACGCATCAACTGCCTGGATCTGGAGACCGGACGTGTGTTCCAGTACGACGAGGACGGCAATCTGCTGTTCATTCTGGGAACGACTGCCGACCAGATCGGCGGCTTTTCCATGAAGGTCTCCGCCGTGGAGACTATGGGAAAGAACATCTACGTTTCCGATGCCATGAAGAACACCGTCACCATCTTCACCGAGACGGAATTCGGCGGCATCGTCCATGATGCGGTATCCCTGTACAATGCCGGCTATTATGCGGAGGCGCTGGAGCCGTGGCGTGAGGTGCTGAAACGGGACGGCAACTCCCAGATGGCATACATCGGCATCTCGTCGGCGCTTTATAATGAGGGCGACTATGCCGGGGCAATGAAATATGCCAAGCTGGCGCAGTCCCGCAATTTGTACGATAAGGCATTCGAGGGCTATCGCTCTGAATGGCTGAACAAGAATTTCACCTGGATCATCCTGGTGGTTGTGGTGCTGATCGCTGCGGCGGTATTCTTCCACTTCCGCAACAAAAAGAAGAAAAAGAACCAGCCGAAGAATCTGGTTGAAATGCTGCACGAGGGAGAGGAGGAGTGATGCTGCTATGATGGATCTGACACAAAAGCAATGGGTCAAGCACAGTGTGTTCCACCCGTTTGAGGGCTTTGAGGATCTGCGCTGGAAAAAAGGCGGCTCGGTGCTGTACGCCACCATCGTGGTGCTGCTCTGGTTCGTGGCACAGATCATCCACGATAACCTGGTGGGCTATCAATTCGCCGTTACCAATACCAAGATGTTCAGCATCGTCCCGTATATCGTCCAGACGATCGCCGTATTTCTGGTATTCGTCATCGGCAACTGGTCGATCTGCACCCTGCTGGACGGCGAGGGCACGATCAAGAAAATCTATATCTACAGTGCCTATTCGCTGATACCCTACGTTGCCGGACTGTATATCCGGACGATCTTGTCCCATGTACTGATTCAGGACGAGGTGATCTTCATCACCTGCGTCACGGTAATCAGTACGGCATGGTCTGTGCTCCTGATGTTCAATGCCATTAAGGCGGTGCATCAGTATTCGATCGGCAAGACCATTCTGGCACTGCTGCTCACCTTTGTAGCAATGCTTATCATTCTGATATTGCTGGTGTTGCTGGTGGCATTGTTCCAGCAGGTATACGTGTTCATTTCCTCCGTCTACACGGAGATCACCTATCGGGTAAGAGTATAGAAAGGACGGTGGAACAACCTTGAAGAATTGGAAAAAATGGGCTGCCGGACTTTTTGCGCTGAGCCTTTGCCTGACGTCGGTCTCTCTGCCGGCTGCGGCGGAGGGGGAAGAGGATATCGCCCTCATCGCTGACACCTCAGAAGAGACACCGGTGGCAGACGGCACACCCGATGAGACCGCCGGGGACGGCGAGGCGGATGCCGAAGAAGAGGCGACCCGCACGGAGACCCAGGAAGAAATCGAAATTACGGCAGAGCAGGTCACCCAGTATATGCAGAAGAAGAACTCCTGCGACGGCATCACATTCTACTACCGTCCGGAGGACTATGAGGATACCATTTCCGACGAGGATGTGGTGGATCTGCTGGACGACATCGAGCTGGCAGGCATCGACGATGCCACCGGCGAGGTGGTCTGCACCCTGGAAGAGGACAGCGACAACAGCGACTTCGTGGTATTTTTAAGCCCGGAGAGCCGCTGGCTGGTGTACATGGACCCGGAATATACCAAGGTCACCATGGTGCGCCAGATCGTTTCTTCCCTGGACAACGAGCTGCTGTTCCGCTCCCGGGACAACAAGACCCTGGAGCTGTACAACAAGGACTACGACGAAGTGGAACGCAGCTATACCACAGACGGCAAGGCGAAGGACGGCAAGGTCACTTATACCAACGAGGACGGCTGGCAGGTGGTGCTGGCAGATACCTATGATGCCGTGATCTCCTCTGCACGGTTCGTCACTGAAAACGACAAGCTGGCGCTGTATGTGGACGATGACACCGCAGTCATCGGACTCTACGACAAGGCGAAAGATAAAATGTGGTGGTCTACGCCCGAAAACGTGGGACACGACAAGACCGCAACCAATACCATTGTAGAGGACCTGTCCTCTTCGCTGAAAATGGTCTACGGCGAACCGGATGCCCGGAGTACTACCAATATGCGCTCCAGGGGCGACGCCAAAATTAAGGTCAAGGACAAGAGCAGCGGCGTGAAGATCACCTATTCCTTCAAAAAGGCAGGCATCACCGTTCCGGTGACCTACACCCTGGAGGATGACTACCTGGAGGCAAAGATCGACACTGCCGACATCGAGGAAGAAGATACCTCACAGTCCGGAAAGCTGGTCACATCCCTTTCCGTGCTCAGCAGCTTCGGCGCAGCGTCCTCTGCGGACACGGGCTATTTCGTGATCCCGGACGGCAGCGGCGCACTAATCCGTTTCAACAACGGGAAGAAAACGGCGAAATCCTATACCGGCTATGTGTACGGTTCGGATGTCACCGCCGTGGCACAGACCGAGCCGGCTGTGACTGAGCAGGTCTATCTGCCCATGTACGGCATCGTCAACGGCGACAACGCCATGATGGTGGTCTGCACCGAGGGCGACTCCAACGCCAAGCTGACCGCAAGCGTCAGCGGACAGTCCAAGAGCAGTTTCAACATCTGCGGCTTTGACTTCACCGTCCGGGATTCGGATACCTACTATATGTCCGGCGACAACAGCACGGCGCTCACCGTGTTTGAGGACGGCGACATGAAAACCGATACGCTGGCGGTGCGGTATTATCCGCTGGAGACCGAGGACACCCCGGATTACACCGATGTGGCTGAGGCATACCGGAACTACCTTACCGAAGAGGCAGGGGTGACTGATACGGCAGAGGACACCGACCCCGGACTGTACCTCAACTTCTACGGCGGCACCATAAAGGAGAAATCCGTGCTGGGCGTGCCGGTGAAAATGAAAACAGCGCTCACCAGCTTTGAGCAGGCGGAGCAGATTTTGCAGGATCTGTCGGACGGCGGCGCCGAGAATATGAAGGTGCAGTATTACAACTGGACCAACGCCGGCATTTCCGGCAAGGTGGATCTGAAGGCAAAGGCTGCCGGCTGCCTGGGCGGAAACAGCGACTGGAAGGCGCTGCAGAGCTATGCGGATTTCAACGGCGTGACTCTGTATCCGGCAACGGACAATGAGACGTTCAAGTCCGGCAACGGGTACTACACCTTTACCGATACTACCGTCCGCATCTCCGGTTCCTATGCCCGCATCTATGACTACAACCTGGCATACGGCACACAGAGTACGGCAAACAAGCCCCTGTCCCTGCTGTCTCCGGCGACCTTCACCGAGATCGCTGAAAAGCTCACCGGGAACTATCAGGATAAATCCCTGTCCCGTGTCTCCCTGGGCAGTCTGACCACAGCCCTCTACGGGGACTACGGCAAGCAGGAGATCTCACGGGATAAGGCACAGCAGCTGCTGGAAGAGTCCTATCAGAAGATCACAGACGGAGACATCACCCTGCTGGCAGACGGGGCAAACGCCTATGCGCTGCCCTATGTTCAGGAGATCACCGATGTGCCGCTGCAGTCCAGCGGATTCGATGTGTTTGATGAGGACATCCCGTTCTATCAGATCGTGATGCACGGACTGAAATCCTATGCCGGCAGCGCCGTGAATGCCTCGGCAACGCCGGAAGAGACCGTGCTGCTCTCCATTGCATCCGGCAGCAGCCTGCACTTCGACATGATCGGCGAAGAGACCAGCACGCTGAAAGACACTGTGCTGGACGGTCTCTATTATGCCAGCGCCGAAAGCTGGACCGATTATGCGGCACAGAGCTATGCGTTCTCCGAGGCGGTGCTTTCCGGACTGGGCGACCAGACCATCACCGGCTATGAGAGAAACGGCGATGTCATTACCACCACATATGCAAACGGCACGGTGGTAGAAACCGACCTGTCGAAACAGATCGTCACCGTAGACGGCAAGGCTTATGCCATGGCGGATTATGTGGAAGAAGGGAGCTGGAACGAAGCATGAAAATGGCATATGAAAAACGAAAGAGTATGTACGGCTACTGCTTCATTGCGCTGTGGTTTATCGGCGCACTCATATTCTTTCTGATCCCGGTGGTGGAATCCCTGTTCTACTCGTTCCGGGAAGTCAGCCCGGACACCGGCGGCATGGTCGGTCCGTTTGTGGGACTGGACAACTATAACTATGCGTTCAACGTAGACCCGAACTACCGCCAGTACCTGGTCAAGGTGCTGAAAGACACCGCCTGGAAAACGCCGCTGATTCTGGTGTTCTCCCTGTTCGTGGCAGTCATTCTGAACCAGAAGTTCAAGGGACGGACCTTCTCCCGTGCCGTGTTCTTCCTCCCGGTCATCATTGCCACCGGTCCGGTGTACAACATCATCAACGGCAACCTGCAAAGCACCGGCAACAGCGATGCCAGCCAGTTTTCCACCATGTTCTCCACTGACCTGCTGGGTCAGCTGATGGAGTTCCTGGGCATCTACGGCATCTCCGACAGTATGCAGACCACCATTGAAACGGTGTCGGACAACATCTTCGGCATCGTCTGGAACTCCGGCATCCAGATTCTGATCTTCCTGGCGGCGCTCCAGAACATTCCGGTCTCCGCCAAGGAGGCGGCGCAGATGGAGGGTGCGACGGCGTGGGAATACTTCTGGAAGATCACCCTGCCCTATGTCAGCCCCATGATCCTGGCGTGCTTTATCTTTACCATCATTGATTCCTTTACCGACCCGAACAACGTGGTCATGGGTCGTATCCTCGACCTGCAAAGCGACTGGCAGTACGGCCCGGCATCGGCAATGGCGTGGGTATACTTCGCCATCGTGTTGGCGGCGGTGGGTATCATTACCGCAATCCTCAACAAGTTCATTTACTACGAAGTAGACTAAAAAGGAGATGTCAGTTATGGAAACAACAAAAAATAAGCCGCTGGCATCCCCGAAAGCGGATGCCCAGGTGGGCAACGGCATGAGCAAGCGTGAGGCTCGGAAGATCCGCATGAAGAGCATGAACAAATCTGAGATTGCCTATATGCGCCGGAAACGGGTGTTTGAGGCAGTCTGGCCGTTTTTCCGGTTCTTCATCCTCTTCGGACTCTGCTTTGTCATCCTCTATCCGCTGATCTATATGATCAGCTGTGCGTTCCGTGACCCCACGGACATGAGCGACCCCACCGTTATGTGGATTCCTCGTCACCTCACCTGGAGCGTTATCAAGGACACCGCCAATGTCATGGACATCTGGAACACGCTGAAAACCACGCTCCTGCTGAATGTGGGCTGCTCGCTGGTACAGGTGGCATCCTGCGCACTGGCAGGCTATGGCTTCGCCCGGTTCAAGTTCAAGGGAAAGGGCATTCTCTTCGGCATCGTTGTCATGATGATCCTGGTGCCGTCGCAGATCATCTCCATTCCCCAGTACATGATGTTCCGGAACTTCGGTTTCGGCAGCCTGTCGGTAAACCTCATCAACTCCAAGCTCTGTATGTACCTGCCGGCAGCCATGGGCAACGGCATCCGTGCCGGACTGATGATCTTCATTTTCCGTCAGTTCTTCAAGGGCTTGCCCAAGGAACTGGAAGATGCCGCATATCTGGACGGCTGCGGTCCGCTCCGCACCTTCGTCCAGGTCATGATCCCCAACGCATCCTCCTCGTTTCTGACCGTGTTCCTGTTCTCCGTAGTCTGGTACTGGAATGACTACTATGTCAGCTCCACCTTCTTCACCAAGAACCAGACCATTGCGCTGATGCTGAAAAATCTGAGCACCCTGCTTTCCCAGCAGCTGTTCAACAACGCAGATGTCAGCCCCAGAGAACAGATCGTCTGGATGGAGGCAGGCTGTCTGATCGCAATTCTGCCCATTCTGATTATGTATGTGTTCCTCCAGAAGTATTTCACCGAAGGTATCGAACGCTCCGGTCTGGTTGGTTAACATTTCGAAATAAGATGTACCCGGTCTTTTGCAGACGGGTTCTGAAAGGCGCTTTCCGCTGGGAGAGCGCCTTTTGGTTTTTCTATCTATCCTTATATAGAAAGAGACCAAATGTTCCGCACCCCTTTTCCCGAATCTGCATACGTTAAGGATGTAAGGGCAGCGCTGTGTGCTGTCCGGAAATCTATTTTTCAGGAATGCCTTGCGGCAGTGCTTTCAACAGGTTTTCCACGTAGAAATGAGTGGAAAAGTTGAAAACCTGTTGAAAACATCACTTTTTCACTGTGGAAAACCGCAGAAATGCGGAGCGGAGGGAAAAACTATGACATCCGACAATGTGATTCTTGTGGCAGGCGGAGACCTGCGGCAGCAGTACGCCGCCCGGCGGCTGCGGCAAAAGACCGGGGCAGACGTATGGACGCTGGGACTTCCGGCGCAGTCCGGGCTGCACAGTGCGGAAACGCTGGAGGAAGTGCCGGCGTATGACGTTCTGGTGCTGCCTGTTCCGGCGAGTCCGGACGGAACAACTGTCCCGGCACCGTTCGGAAAGGCGGCGCTCCCGCTGGAGACGCTGGCGGCGCACGGCAAGCCCGGGGCGCTGGTGCTGGGCGGAGCGTGCGGCGGCATTCTTCCGTGGCTGGAATCCCGGGGACTGGCGGCGGCGGACTATCTCCGCCGGGAGGAACTCTGCCTGGCGAATGCCGTGCCGTCTGCGGAGGGCGCCATCCAGATCGCCATGGAAGAGACCGCCCGGACGCTGCACGGCACGGCAGCGCTGGTGATCGGCTACGGCAGGATCGGCATGGCGGCTGCGTGGCCTGGGGATGGATGTGACCGTCTGCGCCAGACGGTGCGAGACCCGGGCGCTGGCAGAGATGCAGGGATTCGCTGCCGTGCCGATGGAACAGCTCCCGGCTGCGGCAAAGGCAGCCCCGGTGATCTTCAACACCGTCCCGGCGCTGGTGCTGGATGAAACTGTGCTGAAAGGGCTGCCGCAGGAAACCTTGGTGATCGACCTGGCGTCCCGTCCCGGCGGCACGGACTTCGAGGCGGCAAAACGCCTGAGAACACGTGTGGTGTGGGCATTGTCCCTTCCGCCGGAAATGCGGCGTTGACACACGCTGGAAAGGGGTTCCAGGCGTCAAAAATGTTGAAAAGTCGGTGGAAAGACTGTTGAATTGAGAATTCCAGGCTGAAAATTGTGAAAAAGCGACAAAAACGGGGATAATATCCAGCAAAGAATCTAAAGAAAATTGAGTCAATGGGCTTGACACGGGCGCAATAATATGTTAAAATACGTATGTAAATTGTTTACGAGGGCTTTTTATAGGTGCTTGTAAGCATGAAGATTGCCGCAGCGTGCGTCTTTCGGGTATGGAAGCGGGATTGCCCGGATGCGAATGCGACTGTTGGGGTTGGATGAATCACATCCATGCAGACGGCAATGAAACTCAACTAAAAGAGAGGTAAAGAGAAATGAAGAAGACATTCAACAGACTTCTTGCTGCAACTGTCGCAATTCCGGTTGCACTGGGTCAGATTCTTGCAATTTCTGCAAACGCTGCGGAAGCTCCGGCAGCAATGCAGGTCACCGCAGATCAGCTGCTGAAGGTAAACCCGGAGACTGGTTTCCCGACTGACGCTGAGGGCGATACCATTGAATACACAGTAGAGTCCGACTGGAACACTGTACTGGGTAAGAAGGTAGAGTCTGCTGCAAACGGCAAGACCATCACCCTGAATGCTAAGGATCTGGTTGCTGGTTTCAACACCAACAACTACTACGCTGGACTGCTGAAGGACATCGTAAACGCTTCTGAAAATCCGACCGCTACGGTAGAAAACGGCGTTGTAACGATCTCCGGCACTGCTGATCTGGAAAGCTATCTGGCTCCGCAGCTGAAGGACAAGCTGGCTGGCATGAGCGGCTATGAGAACGTAACTCTGGATACTTCCATCCTGAAGGGCGTTTCCTACACCGCAACCATCACCACTGATCTGGCAAACAGCAAGGAAGTAAAGGCTGACCTGAGCTTCACAGCCGGCGGCAAGACCTACACTGTAGATACTGCTACAGATTACATGAACGCTGTATATGACAGCCTGGAATCCCAGGTTGAGGCTGCTGTTGACCAGAAGGTCAAGGATCTGGCAAAGCAGTACGGCATGACAGAAGATGAAGTTCGTGCAAACGCTGACTTCGACATCGCTGGCGACCTGGCAGCTCTGAAGGCTGAGACCGACAAGCTGGGCAGCAAGATCGACACCGTGAAGAAGAAGTATGACGCTGCAAAGAACCTGTCTACTGCAACTAAGACATACGGCACTGCTGACGAGGCAATCGCAGCTGGTGTTAACTATGCTGTAAAGAAGGGCATCCAGTCCGCAGCAAACCTGCCGACAACCGTTAATGGTCTGGTTGGCAAGTACGGCGCACAGTTCGACAAGGCTGTTTCTTCTGTAAACAGCAGCCTGCAGGATGCCGGCGTAAATGTTGAGATCGCTGTAAAGTCCGGCGATGTTGCTGCTCTGCTGAACGGCGCATCCAATGTAACTGTTGGCGCAGCTGCCGGCACTTACACCGCTACTTTCGAAGTTGCTGATGCTGAATACGATGCAGTTGTTGCATATGTAAAGGCTGAAGTTGCAAAGAGCGACAAGCTGGCAAACAAGGAAGTTGAAAGCGTAGAGACCACCAAGACTGTTACCGTTAAGGGCGCAGCTGCTGGCACTGCATCTTTCAATGTTGAGCGTGACGTTGTTGTTGTTCTGAAGGATAAGGAAACCACAACTTCCACTTCTGAAACAACTGATACTACAGAGACTACTGTAACAACTGCAACTGGCTCTGACACAGATACCAACACGCAGACTACTGTAACAACTGTATCTGGCTCTGAAACAAACACTGAAACAAACACTGAGACGAATACTGAGACCAACACCAATACCAATACAGAAACTAACACTGAGACCAACACAGAAACCAATACTGAGACCAATACTGAGACCAACACAGAAACCAATACCGAAACTGGAACCGGCACTGGCACAGGCACAACCGAGACTCTGCCGACTGGCGTTTCTTCTGTAGAGGTTAAGCTGGTTGACGCTGAGACCGCTGAGGACATCTACCTGTCCAACGAAGAGTCCTTCGACGTTGCTGGTTTGATCGAGTCCGTAACTCTGCACCTGGAAGACGGTACTGACTATCAGGTACAGGATCCGGCAACTGCAATTGACTTTGCAATGACTCCGGCCGAGGCTTATGCAACTGTTGACCAGAAGGCTGGCGCAGGCAAGGTTTACTTCAACGGCGAAGTTGGTCTGAAGTACAAGGGTGAAGAAGATCTGACCATCAGCGAAACCGTTAAGGTTGCTGTAGCTCTGAAGGGCGACACAAACCTGGATGGTAAGGTAACAAGTACTGACCTGTACGACACCATGCTGTACATCGCACTGAAGGGTGCTGGTGAGAAGGAATACTTCGACACCGTAAAGAATGGCACTGCACTGGAGACCAAGCTGGCTTACCTGGCATCTGATATTGATACCGAGTCCAAGGCTGGCGCAAACACAGACGATGCTAAGCTGGATTCCACCGATATGCTGTACACTCAGGTATACCAGGCATACAACGGTGCTGGTGAATACATCGACTGGGCAGAGGCTCTGAAGATCGCTAACGGCAATAAGTAAGAATCTCTTTTCCCGCAACTCTTATTTAAGCTTGTATATGTTGGTGGTGTGAGGTGCATATCACACCGCTGATATATCACATATAATTTTATTCTTGAAAGGAAATAGAAACAATGAAGACTACATTGAAAAAGACAATGGCAGCTCTTTCTGCTGCTGCTGTTGTAGCTGCATCCGCTGCTGTTATGGCTATTCCGACAAGTGCTGCAGGTATGTCCCTGACTATCGGTAGCGCAACTCTGACCGAGTCTGAACTGAAGGCTGCTGATTACAAGGTAACTCTGCCGATCGGTTCTACCGCTGAATTCAACAGCGTAGGCGTAGGCGTTACTCTGCAGGATGGTCTGTCCTATGTAAAGAAGGGCATGAAGGTTACTGCTGATGGCGCTTCTGGTCTGGCTGTAGAGAGCAACGGCTTCGTATTCATGCCGTTCAGCTATGCAACTGTTCCGCTCGAGGCTCTGCCGGCTGGTCAGTTCGCTCAGATCACTGTACAGGTTCCGTCCACAGCTAAGGCTGGCGACGTATTCAACCTGACCATCGCTGGTAAGGATTCTGACGGTACTGTTATGGAATACAAGAACGGTGTAACCGGTGAAACTGGTGAGGCTGGTTCTGGCGCAGGCACCATCACTATCGTTGCTGATGAAACTAAGCCGACCGAAGCTCCGACTGAAGCTCCGACAACTGCTCCGGTAGCAACTGGCACAACTGCTGCTACTACAACCGCTAAGAAGGCTGCTGCTAAGTCCACTTCTTCTCCGAAGACTGGCGACGCTCTGCCGGTAGCTGGCGTAGCTGTAGCTGTAGCTGTAATCGGTGGCGTAGCACTGGTAGCTAAGAAGAGAAAGTAAGCTTTCGCTGCGATAGCAGCAAATAGCGCAACTGAATCTTAACGCATTTTATGCGTGAAAAGAGGGCATCTCCTTCGGGAGGTGTCCTCTTTGTTTTTTCCGGCGCATAGAGTATAGCGAGGTGATAGCATCATGATCGCAATTTATGCCCGTCAGTCGGTGGAGCGCCCCGATTCCATTTCCATTGCCATGCAGGTGGAACACTGCCGCCGCATCTGTCCTGCCGAGGCGGAGGTGCGTGTGTTTACTGACCGGGGCTTTACCGGAACCAACACCCACCGCCCGGCGTTCCGGGAAATGCTGGAGGCGGTGGAACAGGGCGAAGTGGAAAGCGTCTATGTGTATAAGCTGGATCGGATTTCCCGTTCCCTCTGCGACTTCGCCGCAATGATGCAGACGTTCCGCCGCCGGAATGTGACGCTCCACTCCGTCCGGGAGAGTTTCGACACACGGACGGAGATCGGTGGAATGCTGCTGAATCTGCTGATGATGTTTGCGGAGCTGGAGCAGAAAACCATCGCCGGTAGAGTCCGGGACAATTACTACGCCAGAGCCGCCCAGCAGCTGGCACTGGGCGGAACGCCGCCGTATGGATACACCGGGAAAAACGTCCGCATCTCGAACCACACCGCCACTATTCTGGAAGTTCAGCCCGACGAGGCGGCGCAGGTGCAGGCGTTTTATACGGGCTACGGCATCGCCGGGCAGAACGTGGAACAGCTGGTGCAGGCGGCAAACCGTTCCGGCAGCCGCACCCGAAACGGGGCGAACTGGTCGAACAGCGCCGTTTTGCGTATCCTGCGCAGCCCGGTGTATGTCCGGGGCGACCTCCGGAGCGCTGTCTTTTTGCAGGAACAGGGCGTGGAACTGACCCATCCGCTGGAACAGTACTGCCAGGGCAACGGCTACCTGGTCTACGGCAGTCCAGCCGCACGCCACGGCGCAAAGCTGACCCGGCTGCAGGGAGAACATATGGCGGCAGGGTTTCACCCCGGCATCGTGGACAGCGACCTGTGGCTGAGCGTCCAGGAACGGCTGGCGGCTCGTGGCGGCTGTACCAACCGTGGCACAGGTCATCGCTCCTGGCTCCAGGGGCTGGCGGTTTGCGGTCTCTGCGGCGCACATTGCTACGCCCGAAACAACGGCAAGGGCGCAGCGTATACCTATTTCGTCTGCCGGGGCAAGCGCCAGGGCATCTGTCCCGGCATCCCCGGTCTGCGCACCCAGTGGGTGGAGGACGCCGTTTCGCCCCTTCTGGCACAGCAGGCAGAACAGCTTTTGCCCTATGCGGAGACAACGCCCCGGCTCGACCCGGCGGCGGTGGCGCTGTCTCGGCACAACGCGGAGCTGGCCGGTGTGGAGGACTGCGTCCGCTTCGAGGTGGCCGACGCCGCCTCCTTCCACCGGGAC
>OGQB01002019.1_pt1 | contig 15742 bp, 10 predicted proteins | sample 1553071 | NCBI WGS metagenome assembly OGQB01 (sample SAMEA2580284, study PRJEB22360) | human gut metagenome | biome: human gut; feature: human-associated habitat; material: faeces | place: Denmark | collected 2008/2010
AAATGGGGAGAAATTTCTCATTTTAACTTGTACTAAATCTTGACATAGGACCACTCTCACTTTACCATATAACGTTTTCTTCCGATATTTAGGTATGAATACGATATGATACTGGCATTTCCAGCGAGTACGTGATAAACTTTTATTGTCCATTTGGACCGCCTCTTTTGATTTTGAGTTTGGCTTGCGACACCATTCTCATCCTATCACAGGAGGCTTTATTTTTCTATCCTCACCGCTTCCGCCTACTCCATTCTCTCCAGCATAGCTGGGGGATTAGTCCTTTCATTCATTGTCTTTGCTAATAGATCCGACCAAGCGGACACTTTTGTATGCTCTCCAACAAATACCATCTCACCGTAAAGCTGAAAGAATGGTTTTCTTAAGCTTTTCTGCATCAACAGGCTTTGCAATATGTCCGTTCATTCCTTTTGCCAATGCCTTTTTTCTGTCTTCCTCAAATGCATTGGCTGTCATAGCTATGATTGGAATACAGGCTTTCTTCTCATCTGCCAGTCTTCTGATTGTCTGAGTTGCCTTATATCCATCCATGTTCGGCATCTGAATATCCATAAGGATCAGATCATAGGTTCCTGCCGGTTTCTGTTCTATCCTTGCCACACACTGAATTCCATCCTCAACACGATCAACTATAAGTCCCATATCCTCCAGGATAAACTCTGCGATTTCCGCATTCAGATCATTATCCTCTGCAAGCAAAATATGTTTTCCGCTGATCCTGGTTTCATCCATATCTGAAAATTTTTCCGTAGCCCGTTCATAGTAACTCTTATCAGCAATCCTGTATTCCAGGGTAACTGTAAATTTACTTCCTTCTCCCTGCTTACTTTCTACTTCAATAGTTCCGTACATCATATCAATATACTTCTTTATGATCGGCATTCCCAGACCTGTTCCCGCAACCTTTCCGGCTGTTGTATTTCGTTCCCTGGCAAAAGCCTCAAAGAGAGATGGAAGGAATTCTTCGCTCATTCCGATACCTGTATCAATTACCTGAGTCCGTATCCGCACATAGTCTTTCCTGTCACAGTCAAGCTCTGTGATCCTTATGGTAACTCTTCCCCCTGAAGCTGTATATTTTACCGCATTACTGATCAGATTGAGGAAAATTTCCCTGTTCTTCGTCTCATCGCAGATTACGTGCTCATGCTTGACATCGTATTCCATCTTAAGGTGAATACCTTTTTTCTCCGCTTCCGCCTGGAAAATTTTGTAAATTCCCTGATAAATATCTCTGATCTTCACATAATCTTCATCCAGTTCCACCTTACCGCTTTCAATCCGGGCCATGTCCAGCACATTATTGATAATAGACAGCAGCAGATTTCCGGACTGTTCCATCTTCTCCTGATAATCCAGAAGTTTCGGATCAGTCAGTTCCCTTTTTATCAGCTCACTGTATCCCAGCAGGGCATTCATGGGTGTCCGGATATCGTGAGACATATTGAAAAGGAAATCTGATTTGGCAGCATTGGCCTTTTCTGCCTGAATCTGGGCTTTTCTCGCTTGTATCAGCAGATAAACTATAATCCATACAATAATCAAGACCACACTTACAAACCAAATGGAAACTACCCGCAGATTATCCTTTATGTATTCTGCCAGAGTAACCTTGCCCGGTGCGTTTTCATATACGCAAAACTGACTGGAAAGTCTGGAATCAGGCAGAGTCTGAATGGTTTTGTTCAGGATATTCATTAATGTTGTGTTTTCCCTGGTGACCGCAAAGCAGGAAGCGCCGGATTTCGTAAGAAAAATACTGCGTATTTTGCTGTCCTCCAGTGTCTTTAATGACTGTCCTGCCTTCGCAACAAAGCAGTCTGCCTCTCCACTTTGAACTGCTTTATCGGCCTCAGCAGATGAGTCATATTCCTTTATTTTCCAGAAAGGATAGTTAAAAGAAATATACCACTTCCCCAGCAGGTTATTCCTGCTCACTGCTACTGTATTCTCTTTATTTTCATCAAACTTCTTAACACCGGTGAGTACTGCAACATTGACTTCAAAAACAGTATTTGACAATATAACATCGTTTTGCTCAGCTTCATATGGATTCTGATTCATATGAAAAATCATATCAATCCTGTTATCCTTTAATGCCTGCAGCTCTTCCTCCTGAGAATCAAAGCCTGTCAACTGAAATTCTATGTTTTTTTCTCCCAGACAGCCAGAAGCCAGACTAATATAATCGTTAATAATTCCTACCGGTTTCTCTGACTCCGTATCCACAAGGCTGATACCCACATCATTTTTCAGATATCCAATCCGGACCGCCCCATGCTGTTCCAGCCAGTTCTGTTCCTCATCCGTAAGAGTTTCAATGGGATTTGCTGAAAGATACCTTTTATAAAGATCTTCTTTATAAAAAGGATTCTCTTTTTCTATCTTCTGCATTGCCTGATCCAGCTCCTCTTTCAGATCCGGGCATTTTTTGCTGACTGCAAAATAATGATAGGAACCGCCGATCAGAAGTGCAGGAGAAATGTTGTCTCTTTCCCACTGTGGAGACTCATTTAAAACAAATCCGTCAATTTCCTGATTGTGTAATTTCTGACGGGCATCATCTGTGCTGGTAATATCAACCTGCTGCGTGTCTACTCCATGGCTTTTCTCCCACTCACAGAACCGACTGGCAGAAAGTGTATCCGGCACCACCCCGATTCTCTTCCCATTCAATGTAGTCAGATCTGAAGCTGAAATATCCGTATCAGAAGGATTTACATAAAGGTAATACTTATCCTCGCCCATAGGCAGTTCTGAAAAGAGCATGGAAGTGGAACGTTCCTCTGTATAGGAGATGTCTCCCATCAGATCGATCTCTCCACTCTTCAACATATTCATCAGTTCTGCCCAGCTTCCCTCCACATATTCATACTTCCATCCTGTATGTGCAGCTACTGCCTGCTGATATTCGTAACTGTAGCCTCTCTTCTTACCGTCTGGTCCTGTGGTATTATAAGTTCCTTCATACCAGCCTACTCTGACTGTTCGGTTTTTTGCTTCCTCTGCCGATACAGAAAGGGGAAGCACAGTAATATATAAAACAAGGCATAATAAAATGCAGATATATCTTTTGAAAACCTTTGATCTTAAAAATTTGTAAATTACTTTTTCATCTTCGGTCACAGGCATTTTACCCCCTTATACTCCCAGGTTACGGTATCAAGCAGCAAAAATTCCTGTGTTCCGATCGGTCTGCCGTCCCGGTAAGTGGAAAATACATCCGTACTGATCAGATTCTTTTCTCTTGTTATTTTATCCATTGGTGTGTGTCCTACCACCTGGAGCAATTTCCGCGGCTTATACAGACGTATGCCGGGATGCTGCGGACGCAACCAGACAGGTGACATGTCATTCCACATCTCTAAGCGTCCCAATTTGTTGATTTCTTCCACAACGGCATCTACATCGTGGTATTTTGATTTTGGAACATATTCCTCAACAAAATAGTTCAGCACTCCGCCATGGGAAAACAGCACATTGTCAATTTTCTGAACAAATTGAATCGGATGATCTTCCGGAACCGTTCTGCGAAGTTCCAGAAGCTTTCTCTGTACCGTTGCGGATGCCATGGAACTGTATCCGCTCTCAAGGCAGTGCCAGAAGTAGCTGAGGTCATGATTTCCGTAACACCAGGCGGTATCCGGAAATCTTGCAGCAAATCTTATCGCTTCGTCGTATGTTTCTTCATAAAGTGCAATGTCATATTCTCTGTCCCAGTCATCCGGAATATCCATCAGACATACTGCACGATCTGCCGCCCTTGTATTCATAATAGCTACTGCCTGCCGAAACATCTGCGGTTTCAGATGTACATCAGGAATTACCAAAACTTTCATCTATCTCTCCCTCTCTTTCTCATCTGCAATATTTTTCAACTTTCCAACTGCTTCTTTTAACCAGATTTCTGTATCTTTATTCCACGCTGGATAAATTTGCTCTCCATCCAGAAGAAACTGAAAATTTTTATTAAGTTCAAATGGAATCAGCTGGAAAGGATAAATTTTTTTATTTGCTCCGATGGCAGTTCCTACTTCTTTTTGAACCCATCTCGATGTTTCTGCATCTGGTGTGAGCAAAAGCAGTAAAGCTGCAACCTGATTTAGAGCCAGCGGTATTTCCTCCTGATAATTTGAACCTGTCGGAATTGATTCCGGTGCCATCCAACAGGAAATTCCAGCTTGTGTTATGTAATCAAACACTGTCTTGGCAATATCCGTCTGCTTTGAACTGTAGCTGATAAAAATATCCGGAGCAATGCTATGTTTCACAAATAATGTTTTATTAAGGTAATCTACTATGTTTATGACTTTACTTTCCTGTCTTTCAAAGAAAGTAATCGTCTTTAGTTCTGGTATTGTTTTTAATACTCTCAGACATTGCTGAATGAGGGGTGGTATGATAAAACATTCTTCTATTTCCTGATCACCCGTTCCCAGAATCGGAAGTGCTACCGAATGAAGCGGAATCCCTTTTATACTTGCCTGTTCCAAAAGAAAACAAAAGGTTGAAAAAGCCTGTTTGAGAAATTTATTTTCCGGCGTTACCGGTTCATAATTAAAATAGTCGATTAATTCCACACATGCTATCCGGTGAAAGTTGTCATCTATTGTATTTGACAGCCAGCATCCATATTCTTTTAAATCGATAGCCGGATCCGCCGCCAAGGCAGACACTGAAATTTTTCTTTGAAGCCACAATGCTCCTATTAACGAACGTGCTGTTGCTGCATAATCATTTTTAAAAGCGGAACACACTAGAATATCAAACTCCTCTTCACTTGAGCAGATATCCCCTATCTGGAGCCTTATTTTCTTCTTTACCCCATCCTGAAAAAAAGCATATTCCCATATCGTATCCAATGTAGACATTCTTACTTCTCCCAATTATTCCAGTTCAAGAATGCCTCTGGCATTCTTCTGTACTTGATGCTCTTTAAAGATCCTTCAGCCTCACTCCACCTGCTGTTTTCCAGTCCATATTTCCGTTTGAGGTATGTCCGAGGATCACTGCGGATGCGGCTGACGGAGCACTGAACTCGTAATTTCGGACAAATTTTCTCTCTGAAATCACACCGTCTACTTCCAGTTTATTTCTCAGATTGTAGTATGTTTTTCCTCTTGTCTCCAATGATGGAACGATATGATCCGAAACGATCGAATCCTTCAGCACGGTAAATCCTCCGGCACTGACAAAGCCTTTTGCACTCGCACCGGATCCTTTGCAGTACAAATAAATGGTATCGTCTGTTGCTTGTGGTGCCGGAAGCAGCACCTTATAGCCAAGCGTGCTGATCAGGATTTTTACGTTTTCGATAAATTCTTCCATCACTGCGACCTGTGATTCTTTCATCACAGTGTTCTTATAGGTGTTTTTGGTAAGGACCACATAACTTTTACTGTCACGTGCAATTTCTACCAGGCGATTTTCCAGATAACGGATCAGTGCTTTGTTCAGATCTCTTCCGACAAAGATCACCGCTGTATTCCAGTAATATTTTTCTTTCCCTGTCTGATAATCTCTCAGATGCTGATTCAGTCTTTCCAGTACATTTTCTGCCTCACCGATGTATACGGAGGCATCTCCGTCCTCTTCCTGGCAAAACAGAAAGTAAACACCTGCCCCTTTCATATCTTCCCGGTCGCAGTCGTGTACTTCTGTTCTTGGAATCTTGATTGCTTTTCCATTCCAGTTCGATAATTCCGCTGTTACAAGACTGTCCGCTGTTCCGTTTACCAAAAATAATTCGATTGCTTTTCCGTATGCCATATTCTTTTTTCCTTCCATTTGTTTTACCTCATTACTTTAATCAAGTAAGAGACTATTTGCATTACCATAAAATAAGCATTCATTCTATTTTTTTCATAAATATTTGCACATCAAACTTAATTTTGCTCATTTATATCATACAAAAAAATGTTCTCCGGAAAACCTATCCACTGATAAAAAAGTGATTCTGGAAAATAATTTTTCTGATTAAGAATATCATCAAATTTCCCATCTAATCCTTCTTCATGAAGCATTTCTTTTACTACTAAAATAGTATCTGCATACACAGTTGACCCACGCAATCTTCCAACACTTCTTTCCATGGCAAAATCCATCATTCGTATTTTTCCTTTGCTATTCAATCCCCATATCCAATCAAAAAATTTTTTAGACGTTTCTGCTATTTCATGAATAGCATTCGTTGCAACCACACCTGTCCACATTTCTGACAATGTTTTATATTGTCTACTTCCTTTTTGTGCTTCAGCTATATAAGTATAAAACCGATTAATGAAAATCATATTTCTCTTTGCATTTATCGGAATAAATGTCCCTAATACAGCTTCTGCACCTGCACGCACAAACATATCTGCAATATTCACGGTTCCACTTCCTCTTGGGCTAACATGACACGCACTTAAAATTACAACCGCTGGAACCCTATAATCATTCTCATCAGCCATCCAAAATTCATTTCCTACCATCAGACCTGCTATATTTCTTTTTCGATCATAGTAACCATGTCCTGATATATGCAAAATGTCTGCATCTATATTATCATTAATAAATTTTTTTAAATCTGATACGGTTAATGTCTCACCATACGAAATTTGCAGCTTTTGATTTTCTTTACTTAATTTTTTTAAAGAAGAAACCAGTATATTCGAACAAGCTCTAATAGCTCGATTCTCTTCATCATTTAGTACACACTCCGCAAATGCGATTTTACACTGAATACCATAATGTATTTGTCTATGTTTTTCCATCTCATTTTGTAAGCACCTTGTTAACGGACTTATTGGCCTATACGAGATTTCCTTATACCCCTGTAATGATGTATCAGAATTTCCTATTATTGCCAGCCCAACTGGGAAATCTGAAAATACTGTAATATGTTTTGCTCTACTTACTGCCCACAACTGTACTTGCGTAAACTTTTTTTCCAGCATCTTTCCAATATCTCGCAAAGCCTTATTCACATACTTATTATTTGTTTCTCGTATACAATTAATCTCTAATTCGTTAAGTTTTTCAAATAGGGCGTATTCTACTACTGGCAATTCAATCAACACTGCTTCTTTTGCAATTGCACGATGTACACCTAACAATCTGATAATCTTTTTTTCATCGTTAGGAAGTTTTGATGCCAAACCACCATAAGTTACCTGTCTTCTAGGAACACCAGGCATCGTAATAACAACATTTAGCCTTGTTGTCTTCTCTGCATGTCTTAGACCGTCTTCATATATTTTTCTAAACTCTTCCACATCTGCTTTTGAAAAATCTTTACATGACATTAGTGCATTATGATGTACTAATTGATTCCATATTAATTTTGTACATGTTTCAAATATATTTGTAGTATTAAAAATGCTCTTATACACAGCATCTACTTTTCCATACTGTCTGGCAGTATATAATACTGGCAATAGTAACTGCGTGTCTTCATCCAAAAGATACTGCTCGTTAATATCTTTCAGTTTTTTTCTATTTCGGAACACTCTGTTTTCAAAAAGAATATTCCATTGATTTACAAGCAGATCCTGTGACAGTTCTAGTACAGATACTGCCCCTAATTCAGCTTTTATTTTTTTTACCTCACTTTTTATCTCTTCTGAGCAATCATCAGAATATATAATAAGTGTAGCATGAAGTAAATGTATTCCAAAAATGAACCTCTCCGGCATAATCACGATATCATGAGAAACATCATACGCTCTATCCAATATCTCCGTATCAGTATCATATGTATCCAATTCTGTTCTTGGCATATGAAGGCAATACTCTATAGCCGGTAAAACAGGAAGTATTTCTTCATCAAACAAATGCATCCTGCCTTTATTAATTAATTTTAGTTCTGACAAATCAGATATCTTAATAATCGCTTTTTCATTTTTAATTTGTCCATTAAATAAAATCACATATCTATAATATCTTAACTCTTGCACTTCGACTTTCCTCAATTCAGTATCTTCTCCATCTGCTCTATGATCTCCTGTACTTCATAATTGATCAGGCAGTTCATAAGATCAAAGGATATTTCTTTTCCTTCTCCGCCGTACTGTTTTTCGAAAGCTGCCGCCTTTTCTTCATCGTGATCTTTGTATCTGGCTTTTCCGATCCGATAGGCATCGGAATTTGCATGATCCGGATAATCTTTTGCTTTTCGGATAAAAAAGCTCTCTCTTTTCTGCAAAAGATCGCGTTTCAGTCTGCTTACGTTTTCCAGAAACGAGGCCGTCACTTCCGGATAATGTTCTTTGATATAGACGAGATTCCGATGCAGGCAGGTCGCACTTTTTTCCATCAGTCTGCGTTCTTTTTCATTTGGAAAATCTTTGTATTCGTCCGGCTGGACAGGCTTTCCTTCGATGGATCTTTGCAGTTCACCGAACCAGCAGTTGTGCCTTGACAGGTTATCCGGAAACATAAAACAGGTGGAAAATTCGTGGTCGATCATCGGTGCCAGCCTCAGAATCTGCCCGGATGCGTCACATACAAACGCAATATTTTCATAATGGTAATTCTGATCGCCTTTCAGAACCGAGATCAGAATCTGCATTGCCAGATCTTCTGCGATTCCCCGGTGTGTCTGAAAGTAATCTGCCTCCAGGATTTCGGTGTAATCATAAAACATCTGACAATAATTTAAGTAATCGTCAATCTGAACTTTTTCATCCGGATACGTTCGAAAGAACTCCAGTAAGTTCAGAAGATGTTCTCCTTCTTCGTAGATCATCGGCGATACGGTTCCGTAATCATAATATTTCTCACATTCTGCCTCATATCCTCTGCAGAAGGCAAGCTGATACAAAGGTGCCGGGACAAAATAAGTATCGATCACCCAGGACCAGAATACTTCTGCACAGGCAAACAATGGGGTAGAGAATGGCTTTGATTTTGTGAGTGGTTTAAACACCATCTGGTCTTCAAACACCGGGAAATGTTTTTCTCCGCTGACCACACCGACGGCTTCTGCTTTCAGATTGCCCGTTCTTTCTGCATAATTATAAACCTTCGGAATCCAGGTTAATTTTGTGGGATTCTCACGGAAATTTTCTTTTTTATTCTCCTGCTGTCTCATGCTGACTTTCCTCCATCTGCTCCATGACTGCATCATAAATTTCTTTGGCAACTGCCAGCTTATAGGCCCGTCTTGTCGGCTGCGGCTTAAGTTCCACATAATAGGATCTGACTTTGCCGTCCATTTCAACTGCAAAATAAACCTGTCCCGGAATGGATGCTTTCGGATTTGCCGGATCGACATTTCCCATGGTTCCGGTCACTCCGATGCCGATATCTGCACGGTAGGCTTTTGTGCAGGCTTTTGCCATCGCTTCCGCCGTCTGTATGGAATAGACCGTGTATTTGTCAATAACTTCTGCCGGAACGCCCTGCATAATTTTCGCTTCGTTGCAGTAAGTAACAAACGCACCCTTTAAAACTGCCGATGAGCCTTCTGTATCTGTGATCAGAGAAGCGATCTGCCCGGATGTTGCCGATTCCATCGTGGTGATCGTCATCTTTTTTTCAATCAGCAGTTTTGTAAGCCTGCGGTAATCTGCTCTTATTTCTTTTTCGTCATATTTTTTTGTCATGTTTATTTCCTTCCTGCTGAATTCCATACTTTCTAAAGCCAACATGTTTCTTGCGTAAAGCGGACACTCTTTTGTTTTTTCTTCGAAAGTCGCTGCAAATTTATCCTGTTTTTTAGTATACATCATATTTTCTCAAAAGAAAATAATTGCCTGATTGAAAATCTATGCTATAATCTAAAAGATGTCAGGGGCAGAATCATTTGAATCTTGCCCTGCCAAACATAAGAACGCTGTTGTTTACAAGGTAAATATGCGAATTCTGAATGTTTACAGAATTAATTTAAACAGGAGATGTAAGAAAATGGAAAAAATCCGAATTGGTATTGTTGGCTATGGCAACATTGGACGCGGCGTTGAGCAGTCCATCAAACGCAATGATGATATGGAACTGAAAGCAGTTTTCACAAGGAGAGATCCTGTCGGTGTTTCCATTCAGACGGAAGGTGCTGTTGTAAAGCATTTCGATGATATGGAATCTATGAAAGATGAGATCGATGTTATGATCCTCTGCGGCGGTTCTGCTACCGATTTGCCGGTCATCGGACCAAAAGTTGCTGCTTCTTTCAACACGATCGACAGTTTCGATACACACGCAAGAATCCCGGAATATTTTGCAAGCGTAGATAAGGCTGCAAAAGAAGGCGGAAACATCGGCATTATCTCTGTCGGCTGGGATCCGGGCATGTTCTCTTTGAACCGTTTATATGCAGAATCTATCCTGGTTCAGGGAAGTACTTATACATTCTGGGGCAAGGGTGTAAGTCAGGGACATTCTGACGCGATTCGCCGTATCGAGGGTGTTAAGAATGCGATCCAGTACACTGTTCCGATCGAATCTGCCATGGAACTGGTAAGAAGTGGAAGCGAGCCGACACTGACTACCAGAGAGAAACATTTAAGAGAATGCTATGTCGTTGCTGAAGAAGGTGCTGATAAGGCTGCCATCGAAAAAGCAATCAAGACGATGCCGAACTATTTCGATGAATACGATACAACCGTAAACTTCATTTCAGAAGAAGAATTAAAGGCTCATCACAGCAAGATGCCGCACGGCGGTTTTGTGATCCGTACCGGTGAAACCGGATGTGAGGGCAACAAGCATGTGATCGAATATTCTCTGAAACTGGATTCGAATCCGGAATTTACCGGAAGTGTTCTGGTCGCTTATGCACGTGCTGCATACCGTCTGTCCAAAAAGGGCGAATCCGGAGCAAGAAGCGTATTTGATATCGCACCGGCTATGCTGTCCCAGAAAACACCGGAAGAACTGAGAGCTTCCATGCTGTAATGAGACCTGGTTCAAAAGCCTGAAACTGAATTTACACAACGTAAAAAGCAGAGCACAGGACGTGTTTTCCGTCACGGTGTCTCTGCTTTTTGTTTTGTATCTTCGTTACGGCAGCCTGCACTGCACGTTTTCTTTTTTGCTTTTACTTACATTTCACGCTCTTCTTTGCACTCCACTTGCTGTAAGCGGTCTTTCCGTTTGCTTTTTTGTAAGCACGGATGCGCACGTAATATCTGCTTTTCTTTTTCAGCTTTTTGATGGTCTTCGATGTCGCTGCCGCTTTTTTTACCGTAACTTTCTTTTTGTTTCTGGTAAATTTTGCATTGCGTGCATACTGGATCTCATAACCATCCGCACCGGAGAGTTTCTTCCATTTTAATTTGATGGTTCTGGTTTTCGGTGAGGTCAGAGCCGTGACCGTCACTTTTTTCCTGGTGATATTCGCTGAAGTATTTCCGCTGTTGTTTCCGGAAGCTGCAGCTTTTGTCTCTGTATAGGCAATATTATTTTTCTTCGCATATTTGATCGCATAAGAACCTTTCGGTGCATAAATTTTTGCGTCTACAACCGGCTCTTCGCTGCCACCCCAGTAATAACCGGTTGCCAGACATTCTTCTCCGATTTCGGTCACACTCGCCGGTATCGTGATCTTCCTCAGATTTTCGCATGCATAAAAGGCCTTTTTCCCGATCGACTTCAGCCCTTCTTTAATCTCTGCTTCTTTCAGGTTGCTGAAATAATAGAACGCTTCCTCCGGGATACTGGTGATTCCTTTTTCGATCACGATCTTTGTGACGCACTCGCGGATATCTTTCCAGGAATTATCTGCAGAACTGTAGCTGTAGGAACGTGCTGTCGAGGACACCGGATAGCGGTAATGTGCTTCCTTATCGATATCGATTGCACCGATTCCGGAGATCGTCAGCACTCCATTTGCAAGGCTCCACACAGCATTCTCACCGGCTATGCGGTACACCTTTTTCTGAAAAGCTCCGCTGTTTGCATCAATGGAATAAAAGGCAACGGTGTTCGAACTGGAAGCACTGTAGACAATTTTTGAACCATTTACGATCGGATGACAGTCGGAAATCGGGGCCGGTGCCGTAAACTCCCGGCTGACAGTCTCGCCGTTTCCATCCAGAAATACATAGTGCAGTATGGAAACAGAAAGCGGATCGTTGTCTGTGATTTTCTGTGTCTTTCCGGTTTCTTCCCAGGAGAGCATAAAACGATTGTCGTTGATCTTCGTAAGTTTTACGCCGAGGAAACTTGCACCGTCTCCGGTAAAATCTGTGAGCCATCTGACCGTTGCTGCATCTTCGGTAAAATTGTTTTTCGGTGTGATCGTCAGATACAAGTTGTGCGGCATATCACTTGTCACATTGTCATACTGGCTCTGATCGATGGATGTTCCGACACTGAGAACATTTGAGGAGGATACTGCCAAATCATCCACACTCGCATAACAGGCAATTGCCCATGCATCGGTACGAAAGCCTCCATATTCCAGAACAGACAGACTCTGTTTTTTCATGGAAGCGGTATCGTATTTTGAAAGTTCCGTACATCGTCCGCCCTCACTCTGTTCCAGAACATAAAGCTGTGCACCGTCAGACTTGATGTACTGTGCAAAAGAATGTCCAAGGTTGCAGTCCACAATGGATCCTTTCAATGTTGTCTTATCAATCTGAACCATCAGATAGCCCTGATGTCCCTGGCCTACTCCGGCATCTACGTAGCCTTCATGTCCGGTTACAAGATAAAGATTGTTTCCGGATTCTGCCATCTCCACACATCCATAGTCAAACGGATAACGCACTTCGCCACCGAACAGCTCCGGATCGCCGGTGATGGATGCTGCTCCGAGACGTCTCCAGTTTTTGTCATATTTGATGACCCGGATCACTTCTTTGGTGTCGCTCTGCTCCGTGTTGTTCTGTGCTTCTGCAAGATAATAAGCATCCTGCCCTGCATAAAAGCCGCCCCAGATCGGCAATTCCAGATCCAGTGAACCTTTTCGCTGAAGGTTAAACTGCGTATCATAATATTCCACCCGGACTTTACTGCCGTCATAGGCTACCCGCATATATCCGTTGTCTGTTACGGCCATATTTACCTTGTTTCTTAAAGATACCGTAAGGTTATCGACTGCCGTCGGCACCGTATTTCCCGCCGCATTCGTCATTTTCTGCGGCATCAGAATACACGCCAGAACAAGCAGCACACCAAGCACGATCTTTTTTCCTTTTTCTGCTGTTTTTTTCATGCGTTTTCTCCTTTCTTTCCTTTGGCAGATGTTTTTTCTCTGCCTGACATTTTCTTCATCTGCTCTTCTGTATCAATATCAGAAAATTCTTCTTCATTTTCTATCTCCACGTAACAGCACTCGTGCTTTTTCAGAACAGACCTTCCGCCCTTATCGCCTTCCAGCTGCATCAGTTCCGGGATCAGATCTGCCCGGAACATACAGGGATTGCCGACTCTTTCCCCACAGCACAGAGAGAACGTCGGCGGCTGCGAAGTATATCCCTGTCTGAATCGCTGGCCTGCTGCCCCAATCAGTGCTTCGATGCTCTGCTCGCTTAAGTTCGGCTGATCGGCAACTGCGAACATCAGATAATCCCTCGTTCTTACATGCTCTGTCTTTCTTTCAAAAGAACTCTCATTCTTTACAAAGCAATGCTCTTTTCTCACAAAATCATGTGCTTCCTGCACCGGGCAAATTTTCTTCTTTACAGAGTCATATATTTCCCCAACTGCACGGATCCCTGCCTTTATCGTACAGGAAACACCAAGTCTGCTCTCTTTGCAGAATACTGCATTCACGCCGGGCTGATTTTGTACTTCCCGATAAATTTCCGGATACTGCGTGACTACCGTTAAGGAAATCTTTTCCGGCTCTTTTTCTCTGATCCGAAGCAGTTTTTCAAATGTATGAAGATACAGTGGTTTTCCCTTCCAGTTCTGGAGCAGTTTGTTTTCATTTCCAAAACGGCGGCTGTTTCCAGCCGCCATATAAATAATGTGTATCATGATTCTTTGACGCGACGGTCGATTTCTTTCCACTGTGGATCGAGCATGCTCATCAGAATCTTTTCCGGAGTGAACGGTACAGTTCGGTGCCATACTCCGGTCGCACGGTAAATCGCATGGGCGAGTGCCGGTGCCGGGGTGTTGATCACGATCTCACCGATGGATTTGACACCAAACGGACCGCTTGGCTCGTAGCTGGTTTCAAATTCTACATTGATCCTGCCCATATCCAGACGGGTCGGGATCTTGTACTGCATAAAGCTGTTCTCTGCGATTTTTCCCTGTGCGTTGTAAGTCACATTTTCATAGAGTGCCATGCCGATTCCCTGGCCGATACCGCCTTCCGCCTGTACTCTTGCAAGGTTTGGATTGACCGGGATACCGCAGTCGATCACAGACTGATAATCAAGGATCTCGATGCTTCCCGTCTCTTTATCCAGCTCGATCTCTACCATTCCGACCATGTAAGGAGGCGGGGATACCGGGGAAGAATACGTGGCTGTCACATCCACAGGAATCGTATTGTTGACCTGCGATTTTGTGGCAATATCCGCAAGACTGACGGACTTTTCGCCGTCGGTCAGGTAAACTTTCTCACCGTCAAAATCGACTTCTTCCGGTTCACACTCAAGCATGCCGGCACCGATCTTTTTGATATTTTCCCGCAGCTGCAGTGCCGCATTCTGCGTTGCCATTCCTGTCACATAAGTGGTGGAAGATGCATATGATCCGGAGTCGTACGGAGAGGCATCCGTATCTGCCCCGAAAACGGAAATCTGATCTGCATCACAGTCGAGCACTTCCGCTGCCATCTGTGCAAGGATTGTATCGCATCCTGTTCCCATGTCGGCCGCTCCGATCATCATGTTATACGTTCCGCCGTCACCAAGTTTTAAGGTACAGGAACCGACATCGACATTGGAAATACAGGAACCCTGCATTGCCAGTGCCATGCCTGCTGCACGCACTTTTCCATTGCCCATGTCACGCACCGGATATTTTTCTTTCCAGTGAAAATGATCTGCACAGTGTGTAATACACCGGTCAAGTGCACAGGCATTCGCCGTCTCTCCAAAATAAGCCGGCATGAACATGCCCTCCCGGACAATATTTTTCATCCGAAGCTCCACCGGATCGATCTTAAGCTTTTCAGCCAGTTCATTGACTGCAGATTCCAGGGCAAAGATTCCCTGTGTTGCGCCATATCCACGATAAGCACCTGCTGCCTGCACATTAGTATAAACCACATCACAGGAAAACCGGGTTGCCTCGCATCCGCCTGTGTAGAGCGGAATTGCTTTATGTCCGGAAAGTCCCACTGTCGTTGTTCCATGTTCTCCATAAGCACCTGTATTGGATAACGTATACAGATCGATTGCCCGGATCCTTCCATCTTTCATTGCACCCAGACGCACAGTTACCTCCATCTCATGACGGGGAGACGCAATGGTTTGGCACTCTCTTCTGCTGTAAATGATCTTGCTGGGCCGCTTTGTCATCCATGTGACAAAAGCAGGATATACTTCACACACTGCTGTCTGCTTGGCTCCAAATCCACCACCGATCCGAGGCTTTTCTGCACGGACCATGGATTTGGAGATTCCAAGAGCATTGGCAAGAATACGTCTGATATGAAATACGATCTGTGTGGAACTGATACAATGAAGTCTTCCGTACCGATCGATCTCACAATAAGCACGGATCGTCTCCATATACCCCTGCTGAGCAGCTTTAATCCGGTACGTATGCTCAATGACTTCTTCGCAGTCAGCGAGCACTGCTTCCACATCACCATGAGCATCCTCCTCATGAT
>OGQB01002023.1_pt1 | contig 15731 bp, 16 predicted proteins | sample 1553071 | NCBI WGS metagenome assembly OGQB01 (sample SAMEA2580284, study PRJEB22360) | human gut metagenome | biome: human gut; feature: human-associated habitat; material: faeces | place: Denmark | collected 2008/2010
AAATTTTTTCATTTCATGATACCATATTTTCCGGTAAATTACCAGAATGCATTTTACATATTTTCGTAAAGTTCTTCATAAAGCTTGGCTGAATTCTTCCATGAGAAATCTTTTTCCATACCACGCTCTACGATCTTGTTCCAGTCACGCTTCTTGTCATAGTAAATCTGTTCTGCATATCTTACGGTTGCAAGCATCTCATGCGCATTGTAATTGGTGAAGCTGAATCCGGTTCCAGTCTTCTCGTATTCGTTGTAAGCTTCTACAGTATCTTTGAGTCCGCCTGTCTCTCTTACGATCGGCACCGTACCATATCTCAGACTCATCAGCTGGCTCAGTCCACATGGTTCAAATAATGACGGCATCAGGAATGCATCACAGGATGCATAGATCTTGTGAGACATCGGCTCTGAATAATAGATCTGTGCAGATACCTTATCCGGATACTTCCATGCGAAATGACGGAACATGTTCTCGTATCTCTCATCTCCGGTACCGAGTACGACGATCTGAACCGCATCCTGGCAAAGTTCATCCATCACACAGTCGATCAGGTCAAAGCCCTTCTGGTCAGTCAGTCTGGATACGATACCGATCATCATACGGTGCGGATCTCTCTCCAGTCCGAGTTCTTCCTGCAGCGCCATTTTATTTTTCACTTTCTCCTTGCGGAAGTTTTCGACAGAGTAAGTTCTTGCAATGTTGGTATCTGTTGCCGGATTAAAATCACCATAATCAATACCATTGACAATTCCTGACAGGCAGTTTGCTCTTGCCTGCATCAGTCCTTCCAGCTTCTCCCCGTAAAACGGTGTCTTGATCTCTTCCGCGTAACTGCTGCTTACCGTTGTCACACGATCAGCGTAAACAATTCCGCCTTTCAGATAGTTGGCATTGTCATATGCTTCCAGCTTATCCGGTGAGAAATAGTATGCCGGAAGTCCGGTGATATCCATAACCGTCTTCTTATCCCAGATACCCTGGAATTTGAGGTTATGTATGGTGATCACAGTCTTGATTCCACGGAAAAACTCATTGTTATAGCGGAAATTATCCAGATAAATCGGAACAAGCCCGGTCTGCCAGTCATGACAGTGAATGATATCCGGTCTGAAATCCAGAAGTGGCAGTGCACTTAAGGCTGCTTTTGAAAAGAATGCAAACTTCTCAATATCCTGATACAGTTCATTGTACGGCTTATCTCCGGCAAAATAAAATTCATTATCTACAAAATAATAGGTGATACCATCCTGTTTTGCTTCAAAAATGCCGGCATATTGTTTCCGCCAGCTTAGATTCACATAAAAATGACATTTAAAATGAAGCTGTCCCTTAAAACGTTCGTCCATGCACAGATACTTCGGTAATATGATACGCACATCATACTTTTTCCTGTCAAAATACTTTGGCAGGGAACCGGTTACATCTGCAAGGCCTCCTGTTTTGATAAAAGGAATAGCTTCTGAAGCAGCAAATAGTATTTTCTTCATGTTATAACCCCTCCAAACCCCGAAATACTTCGAAATCTTAAGAATATTATAACTCATTTTTTTCGCTCTGAAAAGGTATTAATACATTTTATATTCCAGCCGGATACGGTCTGTGATCAACGCGATAAATTCAGAGTTTGTCGGCTTTCCTTTGCCATTGTGAATGGTATAGCCAAACATCTCATCAATCGTATCCATCTTACCTCTGCTCCATGCCACCTCAATTGCATGACGGATGGCACGCTCCACGCGGCTTGAGGTTGTCTGGTATTTTTTTGCAATGGTCGGATATAAAATTTTTGTGATGGAATTTAACATATCCATATCATTGACCGACATGACAATGGCATCACGCAAATACTGATACCCCTTGATATGTGCCGGAACACCGATCTCATGAATGATCTCAGTCACATCTGCCTCAAGATTCTTCTCGCTGACATCCTCTGCCTTCTCGTAGGCATTCACCTTGCGCGGCTCCGTGCTCTTTCCTGTTTTTGCTGTCTTTGCCTTCTTGATCCGGTTGATCACCATGTCATTGTCAAACGGCTTCATAATATAGTAATCTGCACCTAATTCAAATGCATCTTCCGTAATTTTTTCCTGACCGATTGCACTGATCATAATAAACGTCGGATGTTTTTTGATTGTCTTATCATGATTCACACGGTCTAATACTCCAAGTCCATCTAATTTTGGCATTACAATATCAAGCAAGACAACATCCGGTTCCTTTGTCTTGATCACATTGTAAGCCTCTTCCCCATCTTTAGCAGTTCCAACGACATTGAGTTCCTCATCACTCTCGATGATAGCCCCCAATAACCGCAACATTCTCTCATTATCATCTGCGATTGCTACATTCAGTTTCTCCATGCTGGTCCTCCTGCTGACTTATTTCAAACATATGTAAAAGCCACGTCTTCCCTTTTCCTGGCAAATCTTTACATGTGTTATCAGCATACTCATTTTCCTCTCGTAAATTTTGTCGAACTTCGTCGGCAAGTGTACCAAAGGACTTTATTTTACAATTTCTTTTTTCATTCTACCATATTCTCAATAAAAATCCCATAGCCCATGGACGAATCTGAGACAAAGACATGTGTCACGGCGCCGATTATTTTTCCATCCTGAAGGATGGGACTGCCACTCATTCCCTGCACAATACCGCCTGTCATGTCTAAAAGCTGCTCATCCGTCACCCGGAATAGAATTCCTTTATTCGCCTCTCTTCCACTGTAATCAAGACTCTCTATCTCAATCGCATACTCTTTCTTCTCTCCGGTAAAACCACAGATGATCGTCGCCGGTCCCTGTTTAATATCCTGCTTGTAACAGATGTTATAGTAATCTCCACGCGGCAGTGCTGCAATATTTCCATCCAGTTTTCCATAAATACCAATGTCTGTATTTTCCTCGATTGTTCCAAGGCAGTCAGCACTCTGGTAACGGATCATTCCCGATAATTCGCCCGGATTTCCTTTTTGTCCTTTTTTCACTCCGATGATCTGTGCATTGTATACATAGCCTTCACTCATCTGGATGCGCTCGCCGACATCTCCATCGCTGACGGCATGCCCTAAAGCACCATAGGTTCCATCTTCTTTGTAATACGTCAAAGTTCCTATTCCGGCAAGATCATCACGCACCCATGCTCCTAGCATATACGTTCCATTTTTATTTTGTACGGGTGTCACACCAACCTCAACCTCTTCTCCCTTGCGGTTAATTTTAAGAATTTCTTTTTCTGCACCGTTCTGCTGTACCAGGTGCTGCAGATCCTCCTTCTCTGCAACCTTCTCCCCATTCACACTTAATATATAATCTCCGGCTTTCAAAATGTTCTCCGCAGGTGCAGCTTCACTTCCATCCGGCCGTTCCACTTCACTGGTACCGATCACGAGGACACCTCTTGTCTTCACATAGATGCCGATCGGCATCCCGCCTGCATAGACCGCATCTCCGTCCACAAGTACAACTTCTATATCTTTCACCGGAAAAATACCAAACAGGCGGCAGGTGACAATGTAGGACTGCCTCACATTGGCATTATTTGTGCTTTTTGCTACAGGCGAGCTATCCTCCTGTATTTCCATTGTCACAGGTACCTGAAACTGGTAATCGATTGCTTCCCCTGCTTTCACATATATCTGATCCGGTATTGATTTTTCAAATGTATAGACCGCAAATAAAAATACGATACAATAACCTGCATATGCAATTCCACGAAAAAAACTTTTGTATCTGTCCATTTTTTATCTCCTGCACCCCAATGAATATCGGGCTATTTTCCTTGTCTCCATAACAAAAAGAGTACATATACGCTATGTACCCTTTTATTATGTGTCTCTTTCTTTTTTTCAAACTGTCTTTTTCGTGTCAATTAATGGCATTTTTTCTGATATGCAAGTTCTTTCATCTCTCTTGCACTCTCCCGGACTTTCTCTGTGATCTCCACACCGCCGAGCATTCTTGCCAGTTCGTCAATACTCTCCTCCCCAGAAAGACACTTGATCTTCGATACCGTGGTCTTGTTTTCCACAGATTTTTCGATCAGATAATGTGCGTCTGCCATTGCAGCAATCTGCGGTAAATGCGTAATACAGATAATCTGATGATTTTTTGCAAGCACATTCATTTTTTCCGAAACCATCTGTGCGGTGCGTCCGCTGATTCCACTGTCAATCTCATCGAAAATGAGTGTCTCGATTGCATCCTGATCTGCCAATACCGTTTTAATTGCAAGCATAATTCTCGAAAGTTCACCGCCGGATGCGACTTTACCCAACGGTTTTACAGGTTCTCCAGGATTGGTGGAAATCAAGAACTCCGGATCATCAGTTCCGTTTGCCGTATAGTCTGCGGTCTGTCCAAACTCCATCTCGAATTTCACATCTAAAAAGTTTAAGTCTTTCAATGCCTCTGTCACAGCACCTGTCAGTTTTTTTGCATATTTTTTACGGATTTTCGATACTTTATCACAGTATTTTTTTAACTCCTGCTCCGCATCTGCAAGTTTTTGCTTCAAATTTCCAATATACTGGTCAAAATCCTGCAATTGTTGCAATCGGCTTTGTTTTTTCTCCAATTCAGACAATATATCTGCAATCGTGCTTCCGTACTTTGATTTTAAATGATTCAGCTCATCCAGACGTTTTTCCATCCGGTAAAACGTTTCATCGTCAAACTCCGTCTCATCGATATAATCTGCCAACTCACGATTAAAATCATTTACTAGATTATCAATCTCCAAAAGCTGCTCTTCCAGCCCTTTTACTTTTTCATCATATGCAGACGCCGCATTCAATTCCCGCAATGCCCTTCCGGTAAGTTCAGATACGTTGTCACTCTGATTTCCGGTATACTGATAGGCGGCATTCACTGCCTCCATGATCTTCTTTCCGTTGGAGAATTTCCGGTAGTCAGCCTCCAGCACCTCATCCTCGCCCTCTTTTAGGTCTGCCTCCTCGATCTCTTTGATCTCGTATTCCAGAAACGAAATCTCCCGGAGCCGTTCTTCCTCGTCCACATCTGCCTCCTTCAATTCTTCCAGCAGAGCACGGTAATTTTTGTAGGCTTCCCTTAACTTTTCCTTTGGATCAAAAATTTCTTCTTTTGCATAATCATCTAAGATTTCAAGATGTTTCTTTTTCGACAAAAGCGACTGATGTTCATGCTGTCCATGAATGTCGATCAAAATTGAGGCGATCTCACGCATTTTGGATGCCGGAACACTCTCTGCATTCACTTTTGCAACACCTCTGCCGTTGACGATCTTCCTGCTTAAGATGACTTCGTCATTCTCCGGGAACACGTCCAGCTCTCGTAAGAGTTCTTTCTGTTTTTCATCCGTCACAGAAAAAATAAGCTCCACCAACGCATAATCCGCATTTTCACGAAGCATCTCCTTCTGTACTTTTTCCCCTAACGCCAGATTGATAGAACCAATGATAATTGATTTTCCCGCACCGGTCTCACCGGATAAAATGTTTAACCCATTCCTGAAATCAACCTCTGTCTCGTCAATCAACGCCAGATTTTTCACATGTAGATTCTGTAACATATAGTCTCCTTCTACTCTCCCCAAAAGTATATGTTCTAATCTTCTACAAGCTTACGCAGACGACTCATCACTGCAATCGTGTCATCTACGCTTCGCACTGCACACATTATGGTATCATCACCGGCAATACAGCCGACGATCTCATGCAGATGCATGGCATCTATCGCTGCCGCAACTGCCATTGCCATTCCGGAAACCGTTTTGATCACCAGAATATTCTGCGCCATATCCATAGACACAAAAGCATCCCGAAAAACACGGGTATATTTTTCGGAAAGGTCTTCATTCGCCTCTGTCAGGGCAGCGTACTTCTGTCGACCATTACTCATAGCAACTTTCGTAAGTTTTAATTCCCGGATATCTCTGGAAACCGTTGCCTGTGTCACCTGATATCCTTCTTTCTGGAGATAATCGGATAACTCTTCCTGTGTCTCAATATCATGTTTTTTTATCAGTTCCAACATTTTTGTCTGACGTTTTGTCTTCATTTCCGGTCTGACCTCCTAAGCTTTGTGTTTATGTATAAGCTTTCATTTTTTTGCGCAGTATTTCCAGAAAGCTCATATTGTTGAGTTTACAGATTCTTGTTGTGGAATCTGCTTTCCGGATCAGAAACTTATCTCCAACCTCTAATCCCACAGCATTGTCCCCATCAAAGCTGACTTCCACTGTCTCGTCCTTCTGGGAACGTCTTTCGCCAATTTCAATCATCACTTCGTCTTCCGCACCGATCACAATACTTCTGGAATTCAAATTATGCGCATTGATCGGAGTGATAAGGATCATGCTTGCCTTCGGATCGACGATCGGTCCGCCTGCAGACATATTATAACCGGTAGACCCTGTCGGCGTGGAGATGATGATTCCATCTGCACGAAATGTATTCAGATATTCCCCATTGACAAAAACGATCAGATTTACTACTGACAGCGCCCCTGTCCGGTGGATGACGATATCATTGAGTGCCACTTTGCGCTCTGTCTTCTCACTCTGCTTGATTCCATAACCGCAAAGCATCATGCGTTTCTCAACGGTATAATGTTCTTCCATCAGTTCATCCACTGCTGCAAAAACATTTGACTCCTCCAGTTCGCAAAGATATCCGAGTGTTCCAAGATTGACTCCGATGAGCGCCATATTTTGTTCCACCAGTTTGGAAGCAGCCCTTATCAGTGTGCCATCTCCGCCTAAAACAAGCACACACTCCGTCTCCTGCGCAATTGCATCAGCCTCAGGTGCTGCGTGTTTTGCATCATCTCCGGTACTCGTAAAGCACTGGCAGCTGCCACCCTTTTTTTCGATATACCCTTTGATCTCATTGGTCAGTTTTAAGTTTTTATCTTTGAATGCATTGGTGATAATCAAAAAATGTTTCATATTATTTGTCCAGTTCCCCATGTGCAGCCTCTACCACTGCATGAACATCGACGGATTCCTCTCTGCTGCCTTCGGCTTCTTTTCTGATATAGACAAGATACTCAATATTTCCTTCCGGTCCCTTGATTGGCGAATACTCCAGATTTAAAATGTGAAATCCAATCTCCACCGCATAATCGATCACTTTGTGGATGACTTCCTCATGAACCGCTTTATCCCTGACAACTCCCTTTTTTCCTACCTTTTCCCTGCCGGCTTCAAACTGCGGTTTAATAAGGCAAACCATCTCGCCATTATCGTTTAACAGCTCCCTTGCAGGTCCTAATACTTTGGTCAGAGAGATAAAGGAAACATCCACTGACGCAAAATCAAGGCGGTCTGCGATATCTTCCGGTTTCACATAACGGATGTTTGTCTTTTCCATACAGACAACCCGTTCATCCTGCCGCAGTTTCCACGCAAACTGACCATATCCCACGTCCACAGCATAAACTTTGACCGCGCCGTTCTGGAGCATACAGTCCGTAAAACCACCTGTGGAGGCTCCGATGTCCATACAGACTTTTCCCTCTAATGTGATACCAAAATGTGTCATGGCTTTTTCCAGTTTCAAACCGCCACGGCTTACATACTTTAAGGTGTTACCTTTTACCTCAATATTGGCATTCACGTCAAACGTAGAACCAGCCTTGTCCTCACGGTTATTGTCGACAAATACATTTCCCTCCATGATCATCGCTTTCGCTTTCTCTCTGGATGGCGCAAGTCCTTTATTTACAAGTAAAATATCTAATCTTTCTTTCATTCTCTCCGCTCTCTCTGCTCATTCTATTCATTATCTTAGAATCTTTTATTCTGTCACGTTCTGATACGCTTCTATCGTGCGCGCTATGATCGTATCCGCATCCAGACCGACTTCTTTTCGCAAAAGTTCCACATTTCCATGTTCCACGTATTCATCCGGAATTGCAATATTTACAATGCGGATATCTTTGCAGTTCTCATTATTATAAAACTCGGTCACATGCTCTCCAAATCCACCGCTGATCACGTTTTCCTCCATTGTGACGATCACTTTATGGTGTTCTGTAATGTACCTCAATGCGTCTTCATCCAACGGTTTTGCAAAACGCGCATTGATAATGCTGCACGGATATCCTTCTGCTTTCAATGCATCCCGGACTGCAACCGCAGTTTTTACCATTGATCCCAATGCAAATAATGCGATCCCGGATTCCCGGTAAATCCATTCACACTTTCCAATACTGATCGGTGCGCGGTACTCTTTCAGTCCATCATATGCCTCACCTCTCGGGTAGCGTACTGCGACCGGCGTACCAAAATTCACCGCATATTTGATCATATCGGACAGTTCCCACTTATTCTTCGGTGCCATGATCGTCATATTCGGAATGGATGACAGATAGGAGATATCAAAAATACCCTGATGTGTCTCCCCATCGCTTCCGACTAATCCGGCTCTGTCAATGGCAAATACCACCGGCAGATTCTGGATACAGACATCATGTAAAACCTGGTCGTAAGCTCTCTGTAAAAAAGAAGAATACACCGCAAAAATTGGTTTCAAGCCCGCCGCTGCCAGCCCAGCCGCAAACGTCACTGCATGCTGTTCTGCAATCCCTACATCGAAAAACCGCTCCGGGAACATGTTATGAAAACGTTTTAATCCTGTTCCATCTGTCATAGCTGCCGTAACTGCCACCACTTTTTCATCCCGGTCGCCAAGCTTTCGCATGACAGTTGAAAAAATATCAGTATAATTTGCCTTCACTCTTGGATTCTTCGGAAGACCTGTTTCAATATCAAATGGTTCTGTTCCGTGGAATCTTGCAGGATGTCTCTCTGCCGGTGCATACCCCGCACCTTTGTGTGTCATGACATGGATCAACACCGGTCCGTCAATGTGCGAAGCCTCTCTTAAAAGCTTCACAATACCATGAAGATCACCGCCGTCCACCGGTCCTAAATACACGATTCCCATTTCCTCAAAAAACATTCCCGGAATCAGAAGCTGCTTGATTCCACTTTTTGTCTTACGGATTTTAGAAACCATCTTGTCTCCATAAGGCATTTTATTCAGGGAATTTAACACATTTAATTTCAGATCCAGATAGGCGTCTGCTGTCCGGAAACCGGCAAGATACGAGGACAGACCGCCTACATTCTCTGAGATTGACATATTATTATCATTTAAAATAATAATAAAATTGGATTTGAGCCTTGCCGCATTGTTGAGTGCCTCAAACGCCATTCCTCCGGTCAGTGCACCATCTCCGATCACAGAGACCACTTTGTAGTCCTCCCCTGTGATCTCTCTTGCCAGCGCATACCCAAGTCCTGCGGAAATCGATGTGGAGCTGTGACCGGTGTCAAAGCAGTCACATTCGCTTTCTTTCCGTTTTGGGAAACCGCTCATTCCGCCGTACTTACGCAGCCCGTCAAAACCTTCCCGTCTTCCGGTCAGAAGCTTGTGCGTGTAAGACTGATGTCCCACATCCCATATAATCTTATCTTTTGGAAGATCCAGTGCAAGATGCAGTGCCATGGTCAGTTCGACTACCCCCAGATTCGATGCCAGATGACCTCCTGTCACTGAAATCTTTTCTATTAAAAATTCCCGGATCTCAGAGGCAAGAATTTTCAGTTCTTCGTCTGTGAGGGATTTTATATCATTCGGTTGATTTATCTTTTCTAATACCATATCTGGTACCTCGATTTCTTACTTTCTTACGGAAACTCCAAAGTGAATCTCCGTTCTTTCTCCGCAGAGTCCTTATTTTTCTCTGGAAATTAAGTAAAGCAGCAGTTCATTCAAAAACTCATTCTTCACCACCAGCGAATCCATTCTTGCCACTGCACTCTTTGTATACAATGTAACATCTTCCTTTGCCTTCTCAAGCCCTTCGAAGGACACATAGGTTGCCTTGTGGTTCTTCTCATCGCTGCCAATTGGTTTTCCTAACACTTCCAACGTACTTGTGACATCTAAAATATCATCCTGAATCTGGAACGCCAGCCCGACTTCTGTGGCTGCTTTCTCGATCGTGTTCTGTTCGTTTTTCGTTGCCCCTGCCAAAACAGCGCCGATGAGCATAGAGCTTTCGATGAGCGCTCCGGTTTTCAAACGGTAAATAAAATCAAGCTTTTCTTTTGTGATGTCGCCGGAATCCTCCGACTGCACATCCACAACCTGTCCTCCGACCATACCATAAATGCCCGCCTTTGTGGCAAGAATCTGCATGGCTTTTCCGATATTCCGGTTATCCGGTTCCATATCAAACGCCTTTGCAGCCGTTTCAAATGCATAATTCAACAGTGCATCGCCCGCAAGAATCCCCATCGCCTCGCCATAGACCGCGTGTGTTGTCTTTTTCCCTCTGCGGTACTCGTCATTGTCCATCGCCGGAAGATCATCGTGCACCAGAGAATAGGTATGAATCATCTCCATTGCGGCCATAAAAGGCTCGATCACTTTTGATTTTCCACCAAACAGACGATAGGTCTCCGACATCAACATCGGGCGAAGTCTTTTTCCGCCGGCAAGAATACTGTAATTCATTGCCTCCATAATGGTCTTCTGGTAGCCCTCTTCCGCCGGAAGATAGCGTTTTATGATCTGTTCTATCTCATCTACTCTTGTCTGAATCTCTGCTCTAATATCCAACTCTGCTGCTCCTTCTTCCATTCCAGTTTGTTACAGGAACTGTTTCATCACTCGAAATCTGCCAGTGATCCGTCGGCCTGCATCACCTGCATTTTCTTCTCAACAGTGTCCAGAAGTAAATTACATGTCTTTATCTTTTCCACGCCTGCCTGATACAGACGAAAAGAATCATCCAGTGTAACTTCAGGACTTTCCAATTGTTTTATGATTGTCTCTATCTGTTCAAATGTCTCTTCCAGAGAAACATTCTGCTTCGTCTGTTCTTCACTCATTGTCAAATACCTCCGTGACATTTGCCTTCAGTGTTCCTTTTAAAAGATGTACCGTAAGTGGATCCCCCACTTTTACGGTGGAAGCATCCGTCACCGCCTTTCCGGTTTCATCCGCAACATAAGAGAACCCCTGACTCAGCTTCTTCAAAGGGGATACCCCTTCCATCTGACCTGTTAAAATTGCAAGTCTGTGCTTTTTTTCCGTAAGCACCTGCTCCATCTGCCGGTGTAATTTTTCCTCAAGGTCTACCGCATATTTGCGATGTTCATGCAGTTTGCTCTCCGGGCTTAAGTACTGTAACTTCGTCTGATACTGGTTTACTTTCAACTTTGCCATATCTAACTTCTGCTGCAAAGCCCGGTTCATCCTTGCAGTTTTTGCTGAAATCTCTGCCACTGCCGCCTGATGATCAAAAACCGCAAGTTCTGCAGCTGCAGACGGTGTCGGCGCCCTTAAATCTGCCACAAAATCTGCGATCGTTGTGTCCGTCTGATGTCCGACAGCGGAGATAACCGGCGTCTCACATTCAAAGATCGCCCTTGCAACCTCCTCCTCGTTAAACGCCCACAAATCCTCGATGGAACCTCCACCTCGTCCGACAATGATCACATCCACGCCAAGTGCATCTAATGCACGGATACCGTTTACAATACTGCTTACCGCACCTTCCCCCTGCACAAGCGCCGGATATAAAATAAGCTGCACATAAGGATTCCTTCTTGCGGAAATATTGCGAATATCCTGTACAGCAGCACCAGTCGGAGCTGTGACAATCCCAAGCCTCCTGATATATGTTGGGATTCTCTTCTTGTACTCCGGGGCAAACATGCCCATCTCTTCTAATTCTTTTTTTAACGCTTCAAATTTTAAATATAAATTACCAGCTCCATCCAGTTCAATCTCCCTGGCATAGAGCTGATACTTTCCATCCCGTTCATAGACTTCCACAGAGCCTGTCACGATGACTTTGTCACCCTCTTTCATCTGAAAAGAGAGCCCCCGGCGGTTTCCTGCAAACATGATCGCATTGATCGTCCCAGCCGGATCCTTCAAAGTGAAATAAATATGCCCTGAGGAATGATACTTGCAGTTAGACACTTCGCCCTTGACACTGATGCGCTGCATCATAAAATCCTGGGCAAACATATTTTTGATGTATGTATTCACCTGTCCAACTGAATAAACATTCTTCATCATGCTAATTTTGCCAATACTCCATTTACAAATGCCGGTGATTCATCCGTTCCATACTGTTTTGCAAGTTCAACAGCCTCATTGATCGCAACTTTTACCGGGATATCATCCTCGTACTTCATCTCGTATACTGCAAGACGAATCAGAGTCAGATCTACTTTTCCCATTCTTCTGGTCTTCCATCCCTCGGAAACCTCATTGATCGCTGCATCGATCTCATCAATCTTCTCTACAATGTTGTGGAACTTGTTGGAAATGTACTCTTTGTCCTTCTCGCTGCACTCCTCCACTTCCTCAAACATATTCATCTGCTCCGGCATATCTTCCACATTGTGGAACTCCACACGGAAAAGCATTTTAAAAACCTGTTCTCTTAATCCTCTTCTGGTCATTGATTGATCCTTTCTGTCTCGATAATCTCCATTCCTTTACAAGGTAAAAAAAGGATGTCGCTCGGACACCCTTTATTCTACTACATCGTCCATAACTTGCGTTACGTTCTGCAAAGGATTATTTATTATTACCCATATCTACGCTTGCAATACGAACATTCACGATAGATACTTCCAATCCTGTCATATTCTCAATTGCTGATTTTACGCGTTCCTGAACTTTCGCAGATACTTCCGGGATGGAGTAGCCGTAAGCAATATTCAGCGCCACATCCACATTCACAATACCGCTCAATACTTCCACGCGAACACCCTTGGAAAGATTCTTCATTCCAAGCTTGCTGACAAGTTCATTGGTAATGTTACCAGCCATGGAACTGACACCTTCGACTTCTGTTGCAGCCAGTCCCGCAATAATTGCAACTACTTCATCTGCTATCTTCACTTCTCCCAAATGTCCATCCTTTATTTTAAATGTTTTTCTATCCTCAGCCATCGCTTAATGCCTCCTAAGTGATATTATGTAACTATTATAACAGACTATTCCATTTTTGAAAACAAAAAATGTATTAATTTTCTTTCCGTTCTATAAAGTCACACATTCCGTCACCCGGTTCGGATCTGAAATCATAGGCAATGTGCTCTCCCTCAAAGGAAACAGAAAAGCTTCCCTCCATATCCATAAAGGAATGAATGTGTGCAATTTCTGATAAAACATCTGCAAACTCGTCTAAAAATGCCTCTGCCGCATCCGCATTTGCACAGTACGTCTCCTCGATTGTCTCATCCACATATAATCTTAACTCAAATTCATCTAAATCACTCTCGTTGTCGATCTGTGCGCATTTTATGTATGGGTTTGCATGATTATGCAGCACGTTTTCCAGATAGGATGCAGAAGAAAGGATCCTTGACTGCGAAACATCCTCTGCTTCCAAGTATAATTTATATTTGATTTTTAATGCGTTATCTGCCATTTGGGGTGTCCTCACTTTTCCTTGGTGTATTTCTATTTTTAGATCATTGGAAATTTTCACAATTCATTTTAGTTATATATGAGTTTTCCAATTATCTATTTTAACTTATTTTGCAGGGAAAAGTAAATACATTATGACAATAAAATTTTCCATGGTTTTGCTTACAGATTGGTGTTATACTCTCTACTATAAATTATCACAAAAAAAAGAGGAATTTATCATGAATCCTATAGAATTTCATCCATTTGAAATGCAATTTGAAGTACCGGATTCCGCAGAATCCATCGTGTATACAAGAAGATTTCAGGCACCGCGGCGCCTGATCATCTTAGGCTGCGGCTATGTGGCGCAATCGCTCTGCCGCTTTGCCTCCCAGTTGGAATTTGACATCTATGCGGCGGACGACAGACCCTCCTTTGCCAATCCTTATACGATGACAAACGCAAAAAAAGTGATCTGCGACAGTTTTCCTGCCGCAATTGAACAAATACATCCTGATGAGCAGGATTTCGTTGCCATTGTTACACGTGGGCACAAACATGATGCGGATTGTATCCGCACCCTTTATGCCAGTGGCATCACACCTGCTTATATGGGGCTTATCGGTTCGAAAAGACGTGTTGCCGGACTTTTTGAAAATCTCTGCACAGAGGGGATTGACCGCTCTTTTCTCGATCAGATCCATACGCCGATCGGTTTAGACATCGGTGCCATCACAACGGATGAGATTGCCATTTCCATTTTATCCGAACTGATTCTCTGCCGCAGAAGGCTTTCCCCCGGGAAGAAGAACGGGATTCTTGAACAGACCAACCTTGATCCCGTTTTCTTAAACGCACTCCAGACAAAGGAAGAAAAAGCAATCGCTGTTGTTGTGGAGCGCAAAGGCTCTACTCCCGTCAAAACCGGTGCGATCATGTGCGTCAATGCGCTTGGACAGTCTTTTGGCACAATCGGCGGCGGCTGTGGCGAGCATGAAGTACTGCGAAAGGCCTTAGAAGTTCTCTCTGACAAAAAAGATACGTTCCTCTCCGTCGATATGACCAATGATTTTGCCGGGGAAGAAGGCATGGTGTGCGGAGGAACGATGGATGTGATCATTCGATATGTACCGGGGAAAGTGGAGATTTAGCCCTTCACTTTTCCTATTTACTAACAAGTTTTTCCCACGGTTCATATCCTTTCATATAAGAAAATTCTGTCTCATCGCGGAATCCTTCTAACAGTTTTTCGCGCAATTCGTCTGCATTCCAACGGGCATTTTTCTTAAATTGCAGATGCCGGTATAATTTTGAACCCGAAAAATCTCCAATACTCTCCACATTTTCAAGCAATTGCCTGACCACCTGAAAAGTACCTTCTACATTTTTCTCTGCATATACAACATCAAGCATAGTGGAACACTCACTATATTTTCCCATCTCAAATGTATGGGCGAGTGCTCCCATTTTCTCTGCGAGCACTCTTCCATAGTCAAAATCTTTTTCTTTCAATGCCATACTAAGCAGAAATGAAAATGTAACACCAAGCGTCTGGCTCTGCGAGAGAAGAACTTCTTCTATTGTTTTATATGCTTCTTCGGTTTTTCCCTGCTCTTTGTACAGACGTGCCCTGAATATCTTTTTCATAGGATCATGCTCCGAAAAATAGTTTAAATATTTTTCTGCTGCCACATATTCTTTTTTCCTTAAATAAAAGCCAAACAGAGAATCGGCTGCATGGTACTGTATCTCTTCGTTTTCGTCCTGTAACACCATCTCATACCACGCATTGATCTGTTCGTCATATTGTTCCGGATTCCCGCACGCTCCTGTTATTCTTCCTGCGTCAAGCATTACTGCGATCTGCCAGATCAGCATATTGCAGTTCTGATACTTTTTTGTGATCTGCACCGCCCATTCGTAGGTCTTTTCAAATCCTTCTTTCTCTAATTTGTCACCCATCTGCCGGATAAGTGTCTCAATCTCCATGTCCGTCAGTTTTTCCTGAAAAGACAACAGTGTGTCGAGTGAAATATGCAACAGCCGGGCAATCGGTGCCAACAGTTCGATATCGGGATTCGTGTTTCCTGCTCGTGTCAACCCCAGACCAAAAAAAAAATTGATTTTTTTGTACCCTCAAATATCACTTCCCATTATACCTGCTATTGCAGTATATTGAAAGCAATATTTATGCTTGCAGAAGAAAGGAGTGCCACATTTTCTCGGCACTCCAAACTCTGTAACCATCCATCTTACTTGAAAAATGGATCATCTGTATTCCATACAATCTCTATATTGT
>OGQB01002045.1_pt1 | contig 15576 bp, 10 predicted proteins | sample 1553071 | NCBI WGS metagenome assembly OGQB01 (sample SAMEA2580284, study PRJEB22360) | human gut metagenome | biome: human gut; feature: human-associated habitat; material: faeces | place: Denmark | collected 2008/2010
GAATGAAATGCTGGAAGAACTTTTCATGTTCACAAAGTTAAAAAATGAATCCTATAGTCTGGAAGTGACGCCTTGCTGTATCAACCGGATTCTGAAAGAAACGGTGTTTTCCTATTATGATGACTGGGTAAGAAGGGGAATCCAGCCGGATATTCAGATTACAGAAGAACTGCTATCTATAGCCGGAAATAAACAAGGACTCCACCGTGTTATTCAGAATGTAATTAAAAATGGTCTGGATCATGGAGAAAAGAAGATAAGTATTGTGTTAGAACGCAAGCAGGAACGCGCGGTATTACGAATCAGCAATCAGGTGATACATTCGGAGCAGATCGATATAGAACATGTCTTTGACAGATTTTATAAAGAGGATGTGGCAAGGAGCAAAACATCTACCGGATTGGGATTATCTATTGCAAAGGAACTTGTGAAACGTATGAATGGAGAAATCAGCGCAAAGACAGAGAAAAATGAGTTTATTATTGAGATGAGATTTCCGCTATCTATCTAAAAAATCAGTAAAAATTGCACTTTATTGAGTTACAATGCTGAATTGTGAAAATTTAGATTTACCGAAACACTCAAATATGTTAATATGGTAGCAGTTATTTCAAAACTATAGATCAGATTGAAGGAGGTCTTTACATGATTAAATTGTACGAGAATGGCGTATATCTTCTCAATGGAACAGAGATAGTAGAAGACACAGGAAATGTGCAGGTTCCGCTGACGAAGGAAGAAGCCGCTCAGAACACAATGGCATATGGTATTTTAAAGGCACACAATACATCCGAGAACATGGAGCGTCTGCAGATCCGTTTTGATAAGCTGACATCCCATGACATTACATTTGTTGGAATTATCCAGACAGCACGTGCATCAGGACTTGAGAAGTTCCCGATGCCGTATGTACTTACAAATTGTCATAACAGTCTTTGTGCAGTTGGTGGAACAATCAACGAAGATGATCATATGTTTGGATTAACTTGTGCGAAGAAGTACGGCGGTATGTATGTACCACCGCATCAGGCAGTTATCCATCAGTTTGCCCGTGAGATGCTTGCAGGCGGAGGAAAGATGATCCTTGGATCTGACAGCCATACACGTTACGGAGCACTCGGAACGATGGCTATGGGTGAAGGTGGACCGGAGCTTGTGAAACAGCTTCTGAACAAGACTTATGATATTAAGATGCCGGGCGTGATCGGAATCTACTTAGACGGAGAGCCGATGAAAGGTGTAGGACCGCAGGACGTTGCTCTTGCAATCATCGGAGCTACATTCAAGAATGGCTATGTGAATAACAAGGTTATGGAGTTTGTTGGACCTGGAGTCAGCAAGCTTAGTGCAGATTTCCGTATCGGAATCGACGTTATGACAACAGAGACAACTTGTCTGTCTTCTATCTGGAAAACAGATGAGAAGATTCAGGAGTTCTATGATATTCACGGAAGAAGTGAAGATTACAAAGAACTGAATCCTGGAGCAGTTACATATTATGACGGTATGGTTTATGTGAACTTAAGCGAGATCAAGCCAATGATCGCAATGCCGTTCCACCCAAGCAATGTTTATACAATTGATGAACTGAACGCAAATCTGGCAGACATCCTTCATGATGTAGAGCAGAAAGCACTTGTAAGTCTTGACGGTGCAGTTGATTACTCTCTGCAGGATAAGATCAGAAACGGTAAGTTCTATGTAGAGCAGGGAATCATCGCAGGATGTGCAGGTGGTGGATTTGAAAATATCTGTGCAGCTGCAGATATCATCAAAGGAAAGAACATCGGAGCAGATGAATTTACATTCAGCGTTTACCCGGCAAGTACACCGATTTATATGGAACTTGTTAAGAATGGTGCAATTGCAGATCTTATGGAAGCAGGAACTGTTGTGAAGACAGCATTCTGTGGACCGTGCTTCGGAGCAGGAGATACTCCGGCGAATAACGCATTCTCTATCCGTCATACAACAAGAAACTTCCCGAACCGTGAAGGAAGTAAGCTGCAGAACGGACAGATCTCTTCTGTAGCACTGATGGATGCTCGTTCTATCGCAGCAACAGCAGCAAACAAGGGATTCTTAACACCGGCAACAGCAATGGATGTAGAGTACAAAGGACAGAAATATCACTTTGATAAGAATATTTATGCAAACCGTGTATTTGACAGCAAGGGCGTTGCTGATCCAAGCGTTGAGATTAAATTTGGACCAAACATTAAGGACTGGCCGGCAATGTCAGCACTTCCACAGAACCTGCTTGTGAAGGTTGTATCTGAGATCCATGATCCTGTTACAACAACAGATGAGCTGATTCCGTCCGGAGAGACATCTTCCTACCGTTCTAACCCGCTGGGACTTGCAGAGTTCGCTCTTTCAAGAAAAGATCCTGCATACGTTGGGCGTGCAAAAGAAGTACAGAAAGCTCAGAAAGCAATTGAAGCAGATGAATGTCCGGTAGATGCTCTTGCAGAACTGAAACCGGTGATGGATAAGATCCACGAGACATATCCGGAAGTTGGCAAGGGTAACCTTGGTGTCGGAAGTACAATCTTCGCAGTAAAACCAGGAGACGGATCTGCTCGTGAGCAGGCAGCTTCCTGTCAGAAAGTACTTGGCGGATGGGCAAACATCGCAACAGAGTATGCAACAAAGCGTTATCGTTCCAACCTGATCAACTGGGGAATGCTCCCATTCCTGACAGAAGAAGATCATGAAGCACTTTCCTTCAAGAACGGAGATTACATCTTTGTTCCTAATGTGAGAAAAGCAGTAGAAGAGAAAGCGGATGTGATCAAAGCTTATGTTGTAGGTGATGAACTCAAAGAACTGAACCTTAAGCTGGGAGATCTGACAGACGCAGAGCGTGAGATCATTCTTGACGGATGTCTGATCAATTACTATAGAAATCATTAGTCAATTATTAAATATGATAAAATGAAAGAAAAGCGGCGAGATATGGGAAATGACCTGTATCTCGCTGTTTTTATCTTGCTAATTAAATTTTCACATGCTAGTATTAAAACGAAATAAAATGTAGCACGTTAAGGTATAAGAATGAAAAAAATCTGCTTATGCAATGTCTGATTTAGTTAGTTGCGTGGAACTTGAGAACCTTGGACATTGGGGCGATGGATGTATTATATGAAGACGGAAAGAATTATTTGTGGTAAAATAAAGCACAAGATTAGAAATATTGAAAACAGGCGGTAAATAAAATGATATTTGATACACATGCGCATTATGATGATGAGCAGTTTGACACAGACAGAGATGAGCTACTAAGCAGTATGGCAGCAGGCGGCGTTGGAACAATTGTGGATGCAGCGGCGACAGTAGAGTCCTGGGATAAGATAGTAGAACTCGCGGAGAAATATTCATTTATATATGGATCAGTAGGTGTACATCCGGACGAAGTCGGTGCACTGAATGAAGAGAATTTCGCTCGAATGAGAGAATTATTAAAGAAAGAAAAGATCGTTGCGGTTGGCGAGATCGGACTTGATTATTATTGGGATAAAGAAGGGCATGATCTGCAGAAACATTGGTTCATCAGACAGCTGGATCTTGCGCGAGAGATGAACAAACCTGTGATGATCCATAGCCGTGAGGCGGCAGCTGATACGATGGAAATTATGAAAGAACATGGAAAAGGACTCAAAGGTGTGATACACTGTTATTCTTACAGCCTTGAGATGGCGCGAGAATATGTAAAGATGGGATATTACATCGGAGTCGGCGGTGTTGTGACATTCAAGAACTCAAAGAAGTTAAAAGAGATTGTGGAAGAAATTCCACTGGAGTCAATTGTTCTTGAGACAGACTGTCCGTATCTGGCACCGACACCGTTCAGAGGGAAGAGAAATTCATCCTTGTACCTGCCATATGTTGTAGAAGCGATTGCAGAGCTAAAAGGCATTTCTGCGGAGCAGGTGATCGAACAGACAGAGAAGAATGCAAGGGATTTATATCAATTATAAGAAATGGAGAGATGAGATGAAAGAACCAACACTTGGAAATCCACAGAATACGATAGAAGTATTACAGAAATATAATTTCGTATTCCAGAAAAAGTTCGGTCAGAACTTTCTGATCGATACACATGTACTGGACAAAATTATTGCGGCAGCAGAGATTACAAAAGATGATTTTGTATTGGAAATCGGACCGGGAATCGGAACGATGACACAGTATCTGGCATGTGCAGCAAGAAAAGTTGTTGCAGTTGAGATTGACAAGGCACTGATTCCGATTCTGGAAGATACGCTTTCAGATTATGACAATGCCCGTGTTATTAACAATGACGTTCTGAAAGTAGATATTGCAAAGCTTGCAGAAGAGGAAAATGGAGGAAAACCGATCAAGGTTGTGGCCAACCTGCCATATTACATTACAACGCCGATCATTATGGGACTTTTTGAGAATCATGTTCCGATCAAGAGTATTACAGTTATGGTTCAGAAAGAAGTTGCAGACCGTATGCAGGTGGGACCGGGAACGAAGGACTATGGTGCACTGTCTTTGGCTGTGCAATATTATGCGAAACCATATATTGTGGCAAATGTACCACCGAACTGCTTTATGCCTCGTCCGAAGGTTGGATCAGCGGTAATCCGTCTGGAACGTTATGAAGAACCACCGGTGAAGGTAAAGGATGAAAAGCTTATGTTCCGTATTATCCGTGCCTCCTTTAACCAGAGAAGAAAGACTTTGGCAAATGGACTGAAGAATTCGGCAGAACTTGACTACACGAAGGAAGAAATCGAGGCAGCGATTGAAGCACTCGGAAGAGGTGCATCTATTCGAGGGGAAGCCCTTACGCTGGAAGAATTTGCAAAACTGGCAGATTTTCTTTATGATTGCAGATAAAATAATATTAAAGGAATTTACAAAGTTGCTGTTTACAAAAATGTAGTGGACAGCAACTTTATTCTTCTTCACTTTTTGATTCATAAAGATTTAATATTCAGTTAATTGTTTCATGGACGGATATCTAGTATAATTAAAAGATAAAAAGACATGAGAAGAAACAAGAGAAGGAGGAAGAGCCCATGGCCAAAGATATTAACAGCATATTTTTTGACATCACTCCGGAGATTGAAGAACTTGCTCTGAAATGTGAAACGAACAATGCAATTGACAAAGAACTCTATACCAAATACGAGGTAAAAAGAGGACTTCGAGATCTGAACGGTAAAGGTGTACTTGCCGGATTGACAAATATATCCGATGTGTGTGCAACAAAGATTGTAGACGGTGTATCCGTACCGTGTGCAGGTAATCTTTATTACAGAGGTTACAATATTAAAGATCTTGTAAGCGGATTCCTTGAGGCGAAACATTTTGGATTTGAGGAGATTGCATATCTGCTTCTTTTTGGAGAGCTTCCGAATCAGAAGGAACTTGAGAATTTTAAGGATATGATAGCTGACCGCCGGATGCTTCCACCGAATTTTGTACGTGACGTGATCATGAAGGCTCCGAGCCGTGATATGATGAACAGTATTACAAGAAGTATTCTTCAGCTTTATTCTTACGATGACAAAGCGGATGATACAAGCATTCCGAATGTACTGCGTCAGAGTCTGAACCTGATCAGCCAGTTCCCAATGCTTATGGTTTACAGCTATCTTGCTTACAATTATAAAATGGGTGAAGACCTGTATATTTATGCACCGAAGAAAGAACTGTCTATGGCAGAGAATATTCTGATGATGCTCAGAGAAGATCGTCAGTATACAGAACTTGAGGCGAAGATCCTTGATATGGCTCTTGTTCTTCATATGGATCACGGCGGTGGTAACAACTCAACATTTACAACGCATGTTGTTACATCTTCAGGAACAGATACTTATTCTACAATTGCAGCAGCTATGGCGTCCTTGAAAGGACCAAAACATGGTGGTGCGAACGTAAAAGTAACACAGATGTTTGAAGATATGAAGACGCAGCTGACAGACTGGCAGGATGATGATCAGATCAGAGCTTACCTTGAGGCACTGCTGGAGAAGAGAGCGTTTGATAAGAGAGGTCTGATCTATGGAATGGGACATGCGATTTATTCTGTATCCGACCCAAGAGCGGAGATCTTCAAGAAGTTTGTAAAGCAGCTTGCATATGAAAAGGGCCACGAGGCAGAATATGTACTGTATGAGAAAGTAGAGAAGATGGCACCGGAGATCATTAGCGAGAGACGTAAGATGTATAAAGGTGTTAATGCGAACGTAGATTTCTACAGTGGACTTGTTTATAGCATGCTTGATCTTCCACCGGCATTATATACTCCAATTTTTGCGGCAGCACGTATCGTTGGATGGAGTGCACACAGACTGGAAGAGTTGAAGAATGTAGATAAGATCATACGTCCGGCTTATAAGCCGCTTGCACCATATCGTGATTATATCAAATTAGATGACAGGTAGTGAATGAACGATGAGAGATGAGTTTTATTTCCCTTCAAAGGATGGCAATACGGAGATCCACACGATTGAGTGGAAACCGGAAGGAGAAGTGAAAGCTGTCCTGCAGTTAAGCCATGGAATGGTGGAATATATTAAGAGATACGATGAATTTGCAGAATTCATGTGTAGTCATGGATATTATGTCGTTGGAAACGATCATTTAGGACATGGAAAATCTGTGCAGAGCAAGTCGGAGTATGGATTTTTTAACGAAAAATATGGAAATGCATGCGTGATCGGAGATATGCATACACTTCGTCAGCGGACGATGAAGAAATATCCGGATGTACCTTACTTTATGTTAGGACATAGCATGGGCTCAAGTCTTTTGCGCCAGTATGTACAGATGTATGGAAATGGGCTGGCGGGAGCAATGTTTATCGGAGTTGTAGCAGATCAGCAGAGAGCGACACTTCAGTTTGGAAGAAGATTGTGTAGGACACTGGCGATGTTCCGTGGCTGGCATTATAAAAGTAAACTGGTGGATAGAATGGCAGTCGGTGCCTATAATAGAAAATTCAAGAATCCAAAGACACGCGCGGACTGGGTAACCAGTGATGAAGAACATCTGGAAAAATATATTTCAGATCCACTGTGCTCCTTTGTCTTTACAGTGAACGCGTATTATAGCATGTTTACCGGGATGCTTATAATGGAGAAAAAAGAAAGTATCTATATGATTCCGAAGCAGCTTCCAATCCTTTTCGCAGCCGGTGCCGAAGATCCGGTTGGAGGATTCGGAAAAGGCGTAAGGAAGGTTTATGAGAAATACAAAGCGGCCGGAATCCAGGACATCGGTCTAAGACTGTATGCCGGTGATCGTCATGAACTGCTCAACGAGACAGATCGGGAGCAGGTATATGAAGATCTTCTCGAGTGGATGGAAGAACGTAGAAAAATAAATTATTAGTTTATATTTTTTCATAATCTGTTTATATTTTTTCGTCTTCTTTAAGAAAGCACTCATACTTTTGACACATTTTCCGGATATACTAATATCAAGATAGTTGATAAGAGAAAATCAATTATCTTCCCCCCTCATAAAGTTGTGACACAGGAAAGTGTCAACACTTTACTCTCATTCCTTTAGATAACTATAAACACAACGAAGCCCGTTAGCCGAAAGGTTAGCGGGCTTTCGCGTTGCAGTGATAATTTAGATGATGCCAGAATATAGGTGGTGTTATATATAAAACAATCCTGCACGACATCATATGAAAACACAAAAAGTAAGACCCGAGCACCTCACTGTTTCAACAGATTGGCAATCGGGTCTTCTTTTTATTATCTAAAGGAATGAGAGTAAAGTCGACATCCCGGCACACCGGGATGCCATTACTTTATGAGGGGGGAGATAGTTGTTTATCAACTATCTGAGTCTTAGTATAGACAGAAAATGTGTCAAAATTATGTTCAAACATTAAAAGAAAAATAAATTAAATAAAATAAACTTAATCCTGAACGCTTACAAACACTTCATAGACCTTCTTGAGTGATTTATGAAGATAAGGTTTGTACTCTTCCATAGAAACAGGTTTCTCATGAAGGATACAGTTGTAACTTGTTGAACTGATCAATTCAATTAGTGTAAAAAGTAAGAGATCCGGATTCTCACAGTTTACGTTATATTTTACAAGTGAATTTCTGTAGTGATCATAAAATTGCCTGGACACTACAGAACCTGTTCCGACAGCATCCTGGAAAACTCCCCAGGAGAGATTCTTTGACAAAAATTTTAACAAGGACTGCTGTTTCTGGAAACGGTCAATAATATAGTCTGTTAAAAAAAGAATCTCTTCTTCTAAAGAATTAATCTCAGTCCCTTCAAGCTGCTTGTGTGCATCATCAAAAAGCTGACAGGCTTTGTATGCGATCAATTTATCTCTTAAATCATACTTGTCTTTGAAATAAAGATAGAATGTCCCCTTTGCCAGACCGGCCTGATTCACGATGTCGGATACAGTTGTTTTGGCAAAGCCTTTTCCGGTGAACAGGTCAAATGCAGTCTGGAGCAGTGTATTCATTTTCTGTTTTTTATTATCATCTACTTTTCCCATAATCTCAATGACCTCCTTTGTGTGTCTTTAGTGATTGTAATATATAATACAAACTTTGCCAATAAGAGGTTTTCATAAAAATACATTCTGTGAAAAATTCCTATTGTCTTTTTACTAGTATGGCACAAAATTCCCAAAAGTCAATAAAAATGACCATTTTTCATTTTTTAACAAAAAAATATTGACTAATAGTCATTTCGCGCTATACTATAAGAGACTTGAGTAGTGAGACAGTATAGGAGATGATACAAATGGTTAAAGTTGGCAAATGGATTGCCAAACACAGAGTTCTGATGTTGATCATCGGATTTCTTCTGATTATCCCGTCGGTCATCGGGATGGCAAAGACACGTGTAAACTATGATTTGCTCAGTTATCTGCCGGAGCATCTGGAGACAGTAAAGGGTCAGGATATTCTGGTGGATGAGTATGGAATGGGCGCTTTCTCCATGGTTGTGGTAGAGAACATGGACATGAAGGATGTTCAGAAGCTTGAAGATCAGTTCAGTGAAGTACCGCATGTAAAAGATGTACTCTGGTATGACGATGTAGCTGATATCAGTCTTCCGGTGGAGATGATCCCAAAGGATTTAAAGGAGGCGTTTTTCAAAGGCGATGCCACGATGATGCTTGTATTGTTTGATAATACAACATCTTCTGATGAAGCTATGGATGCTGTCGGACAGATGAGAAAGCTGGCGAATGATCAGTGCTTTATCAGCGGTATGACAGGAGTTGTTACAGATATTAAGAATCTGGCACTTAAAGAACTTCCGGTTTATGTGGTGATTGCAGCACTTTTAAGTCTGGTCGTACTTGAACTGACAAGCGGATCTTTCGTAGTACCGATCTTATTTCTGATCAGTATTGGGCTTGCGATTCTCTACAATCTTGGAAGCAACATTTTCTTTGGAGAGACTTCGTATATCACAAAGGCATTGACTGCGGTATTGCAGCTGGGTGTGACAATGGATTATTCCATTTTCCTCTTGAACAGCTACGAGGAAAACAAGAAGCGTTTTCCGGGAGAGAAAGAACGTGCCATGGGACATGCGATTTCCAATACATTTAAGTCTGTGGCAGGAAGCTCTGTTACGACAGTAGCCGGATTCGTAGCGTTGTGCGTTATGACATTTGCACTTGGCCGAGATCTTGGTATCGTTATGGCAAAAGGCGTATTGATCGGTGTGATCTGTTGCGTAACAGTTTTACCTTCTCTGGTTCTTGTATTTGATAAACCAATTGAGAAGACAAAACATAAACTGTTGCTCAGCAACATGGATAAGCCATCAGCTTTTATTACAAAGCACTATAAAGTATGGATCGTTGTTTTCCTGGTACTTTTATTCCCGGCTATTTATGGAAATAATCACACAAAGATTTACTACAACATTGCAGATTCACTCCCGTCCACACTGGACAGTAATGTGGCGAATACAGAACTTAAGAAAGACTTTGATATGAGTAATATTCATATGGTTATGTTAGATAGAAGTATGGATGCAAAACAGAAGTCGAAAATGTTCGATGAGATTGATTCTGTGAAGGGTGTCAAGTGGACGATCAGTATGGATTCGCTGATCGGACCGGCAGTGCCGGACTCTATGATACCAAATGATATCAAAGAAATGCTGCAAAGCGATGATTACGAGCTTGCATTTGTATGCTCGGAATATGAATCGGCAACAGAGGAAGTCAATACACAGATTGCATCGATCGATAAGATTGTAAAATCTTATGATAAAAATGCGATGGTAATTGGAGAAGCTCCTTTGATGAAAGACTTGGAGGATGTAACCAATGTAGATCTGGTAAATGTAAATGCACTTTCAATTGCAGCGATATTTATCATTATTATGATTATCTTCAAATCAATATCACTGCCAATCATATTGGTGGCAGTTATTGAATTTGCAATTATGGTTAATATGGCAATCCCGTTTTATCAGGGAACAAGCCTTCCATTTGTTGCAAGTATAGTAATCGGAGCAATTCAGTTGGGAGCAACTGTAGATTATGCAATTCTAATGACGACCCGCTATCAGAAAGAGCGTCAGCGTGGACGAGATAAGATGGAAGCAATCAGTATTGCCCATAAAACCAGTATGCCGTCAATTATCAGCAGCGGATTAAGTTTCTTCGCGGCAACATTTGGAGTAGCCTGCTACTCACAGGTTGAAATGATCGGTTCTATTTGCACTTTGCTTGCGCGAGGCGCGATTATCAGTATGGTTGTTGTAATCCTGATATTGCCGGCGATGTTTATGATATTTGACAAAGTAATATGTAAGACGTCCATCGGATTCCTCGGTGGAAAAAAGTAGAAAGGATGTAAGAATCATGAACAAAAACAGAAAAATCAAACGTGGACTCACAACTTCTCTTGCCGTTGGAATGTCAGTAATGATGGGCGCTGTGCCGGTCTTTGCTGCAGGAACAAGTTCTGACGCAGATGCAGTTTATAAGGAAGAGACAGTTTATGTAAATGCAGACGCAACAGGAACAATTGATGAAGTAACAGTATCTAACTGGCTGAAGAATTCAGGCAGTGTATCAGGAAGTCTGACAGATGCAAGTACTCTGAAAGATATTAAGAATGTAAAAGGTGATGAAACATTCAAAGCATCCGGAGATACATTGACATGGAATACAGACGGTGAAGATATTTATTATCAGGGAACAACAGATCAGGATCTTCCGGTTTCTGTAAAGTTTACTTACTATCTGGACGGAAAAGAAATCAAACCGGCAGATCTGAAAGGAAAAAGCGGACATCTGAAGATTCAGGTGGATTATACAAATAAAGAGAAGAAAACAGTCAGCGTAGATGGAAAACAAGAAGAAGTTTACACACCATTTGTTATGATGACGGGAATGATCCTTCCGAATGAAACATTTAGCAATGTTACGATTGATAACGGAAAAGTTATTTCTGATGGAAGCAAGAATATCGTAGTCGGATTCGGAATGCCTGGCATGAAAGAAAGTTTGAATCTGGACGAAAGCAAAACAGAAGATCTGACAATCCCGGAAAGTCTCTGCGTGGAAGCTGATGTGACAGATTTCACAATGTCTTCTACATTTACAGTGGCACTTACCGATCTTCTTGATGACATTGATTTTGATAATATCGTAGATGTTGATTCACTGAAGAGTTCCTTAGATGAACTGGAAGATGCAGCGCTTCAGTTAGTAAGTGGATCTGACACACTTGCAGACGGAGCCGGAACACTTGCAGACGGTGTCAACAGCTATACAGAAGGTGCGGATACTTTGAATGATGCAATTCAGAAGTACCTTGGAAGCAATGGAGAACTGAACGGAAGCGTGACAGAGTATGTGAATGGTGTCAATAAAGTAGTCAAAGGCGTGCAGGATTATACAGACGGAACAAATGCACTGGCTGACGGAGTTACAGCTTATATTGGCGGTGAACAGCAGCTGGCAGCAGGTGCCGCGAAACTGAGCCAGCTCAGCAGCGGACTGAAAACAGTACAGGGAGCGATCAGTCAGCTGAATGCAGCAATTGATGGAGAAGGTAGTGCGACAGAAGATATTCAGTCAGCGTCAAGACAATTGGCAGCAGGTACAGCACAGCTTAAGGCATCCCTTGGAAGCCAGGAAGTGCAGGCACTTTTGGGTCAGGTTGAAAACATGCTTACAACCGGAAATGAAATGATCGAGCAGACAGAGCAGCTTGAAACAGCATTGAATGATGGAATTGCAGTACCGGTTCAGAATATAGCGGGTAATTTACAGAGTCTGAGTCAGCAGCTTGGAGCAATTAATCAGCAGCTTGCTACTTTGGACACAACTTGTCAGAGTGCAGTAGATGATTTGAATGCGAAGATTGCAGATTACAATAATAAAGTAGATGCAGCGCAGAGTGCAGCAACAAGCAGCAAAGCAACTATCAATTCAGCAATCAGTGAATTACAGACAAAGAAAGATCAGACAACAGATGAGACAGCAAAGGCAGATCTTCAAGCAGCAATTGATAAGCTGAATGCGGCATCAAATGCAGCGGATGGACTGCTTGGACTGGAGAAGGCAAGTGAAGTGTCAGTGTCACTTCCGTCAATTGACACAACTCCAATTCAGAAGGAAATGGGAGAGATTGCAGCATCTATGGAAACATTTAAAAAGACTGCAAATGATCTGAATGCTCAATTACCGGAAATGAAAGAGAAGTTAGAGTCTATTACAGCTATGAAGTCACAGCTTCCGACAGAGGCACTTGGACAGCTGGCCGCATCAGTAGATCAGTTGAACGCAGGAATGCAGGGATTGAATGCAGCAATCGGATCCTTCTCATCTAATCTCGGAACATTAAATGAGTCTGTACAGGCACAGTTCCCGGCAGCAGTTACAGGAATTCTTGAACTGAACGGCGGATTCTCACAGCTGAGTGCAAATAATGATGCACTTTTAGCAGGAGCCAACAAACTGAAAGCTAACAGTTCAACACTGGTAGCAGGAGTTCAGACACTTCAGAGCGGAACAAACCAGCTGGCAAGCGGACTGAATACACTGGGAAGCCAGATGTCATCCGGAGCGGCAAAACTTTCACTGAACAGCGCAGCCCTTCGTGAAGGTGCAGCAACTCTTCAGTCAGGAGCAAGAGAACTCGCAGACGGTATGGAGAAGTTCGACCGTGAAGGAACAAGCAAATTAAAGAGCACAGTAGAAGACGAACTCGGTGATGTACTTGACCGTTTCGATGCACTTACATCGGATGATTGTACTTATACAACATTCAGTGGAAAAGACAGCGGAATGGAAGGAAGCGTGAAATTCGTAATCGAGACAGAAGCAATCGAGTAAATCGTATCATCTCTATAATATAGGAAAAACGGAGAAATCCCCGACCAGGATTTCTCCGTTTTGTTGTTGTGGAATTTGCCATCACAAGAAAGGATTGCAAAAAATACCATTATATAGTAGTCTGTCTATAGAGATGCTATTGAATGCACAGTAGAACAAGTTGATAGTAGAAATTATGGTATGTGGGGAAGAGATGGAAGGAAATTTAACAAAGGGTCCTATTTTAAAGACCTTGACGAAGCTGGCGATACCGATTATGGCATCGTCATTTTTAGGAACATTGTATAATCTTACGGATATGGCATGGATCGGTCTGCTTGGTTCGAAGGCAGTTGCCGGAGTTGGTGTCGGAGGAATGTATACCTGGCTGTCACAGGGGTTGGCATCTATGGCTCGAATGGGTGGACAGGTTCAAGTGGCGCAGCATATTGGAAAAGGAAACAGAGACGAGGCGAATAAATATGCGCAGACCGCAGTACAGTTAGCTACATTGATGGGATTAGTATATGCGGCAATTGTATTGCTTTTTTTACATCGACTGATCGGCTTCTTTCAGTTGGATGATGCAGAAGCAATTGCGGCTGCATTTTCTTATACAAGAATTGCCTGTGGTTTGATCGTATTTTCATTTCTGACATTTACGTTGACAGGTATTTATACTGCACAGGGAGATTCAAAGACTCCATTTATTGCGAATCTGATCGGCCTGGTAATCAATATGATTCTGGATCCGGTACTGATCCTTGGACCGGGGCCACTTCCTGAATTAGGTGTGGCAGGTGCAGCGATTGCGACTGTAACAGCGCAGGGAATTGTAATGAGTGTGATGATTATCGGAATCTTTGTGCAGAAGAAGGATAATGTATTAAAAGGAATTCGTCTGTTTGCAAGAATTCCGATGGAATATGTAAGTGGAATCTGCAAGATCGGAATTCCGACAGCACTTCAGGGAATGGCTTATTGTGTAATCTCAATGGTACTTGCACGTATGGTATCCGTCTTTGGTGCTGAGGCAGTTGCAGTACAGAGAGTCGGTGGTCAGATTGAATCGCTCTCATGGAATACGGCGGATGGATTCGCTGCGGCGCTGAATGCATTTGTTGGACAGAACTATGGAGCCAACAAGATGGATCGTGTCAAGAAAGGATACAGAGCATCTTTATGGACAGTTGGTATTTGGGGATTGATAATTACAGCAATATTTGTATTTGTTCCAAAACCAATCGCAAGAATTTTTTTCCATGAAGCAACAGCAATTGAAATCGCAGTGGATTACCTTATAATCGTAGGACTCAGTGAAGCATTTATGTGCGTAGAGCTTATGACGGTTGGGGCATTGTCCGGACTTGGAAAGACACATCTGTGCAGTGTGATTTCAATTATATTTACAGGAGCGAGAATTCCATTGGCAATTCTCCTTTGCAGAACAGCACTCGGACTTAATGGAATTTGGTGTGCAGTTTCATCAACATCCATTGTAAAAGGTATTATCTTTGTAGCAACATTCTTCTGGATTACAAGAAGTTCAAGAATACTTAAGAATAATAGCAGGCTTTGATTAAGAAAAGCCTGCTATTATTCTTTTATAAGAAACGATAAAGCATATATGAGAAAGGTGTTTAAGGGAAAATGGTAAAAGAAAAACAATGGGAAAATCATAGAACCAAAGTGATATCATGTATCGTATTTGGAGTATATCTTCTTTTGCTAACTTGGCTTGTGCTGTTTAAATTTGCATTTGCTATAGAAGAAATCCCACATTTGAGACAATTAAATTTGATTCCTTTTCATTATGAAACAAGCGTTAAGCCTATAATGCATATAAAAGAAGTGGTATATAATATACTTGTTTTCGTTCCGGCAGGAGTATATTTTACTGCATTTTTTGGAGAAAGAAAATGGTGTGAGGGGATTGGTGCATCATTTCTAATAAGTTTGAGCTTTGAGATTATACAGTGGATATTTTCAATTGGAGTAAGTGATATTACAGATTTACTTGGAAATACACTTGGTGGTGTATTGGGGACATTACTTTTTGTACTTTTTGGGAAAATATTATCCAAGAAAAGAATGCGTGTAATCAATGTAGTTGGAGCAGCGGTTGAAATCGTTGGAATTGCATTGTTGAGTGCGCTGTTTGTGGCAAATAAGTAAGCATGCAATATTCGTAGCATTTGGAAACGCAGTTTACGCATCTGCAACAACCGAAAGAACTGACGTCCTTTCGGTTAAGG
>OGQB01002054.1_pt1 | contig 15538 bp, 15 predicted proteins | sample 1553071 | NCBI WGS metagenome assembly OGQB01 (sample SAMEA2580284, study PRJEB22360) | human gut metagenome | biome: human gut; feature: human-associated habitat; material: faeces | place: Denmark | collected 2008/2010
ATCATATAATAACATAGAAAATAGCTACATATAATTATATATGCTAAAAAATCTCTATAGGAGATGTTATTATGAAAAAAATTATTTTTAAAGGTTGTGGTACTGCCATCTCCACACCATTTACAAATGATGGCGTAAATTTCGAAGAGTTTGGAAAATTAATAGAATTCCAAATTTCAGAAGGGGTCGATAGTATTATAGTATGTGGTACTACTGGCGAATCTTCTACAATGACAGAGAAAGAGAAAAAAGATACCATTAAATATGCTATTGATAAAGTTAATGGTAGAATTCCTGTAATTGCTGGAACAGGTTCAAATAATACTGCTTCTGCAATAGAAATGTCAAAATACGCAGAATCTGTTGGTGCAGATGCTTTATTAGTTGTAACACCATATTATAATAAAACAACTCAAGCAGGTTTAGTAGAACATTATAAAGCAATAGCAAACTCTACTTCTTTACCTATAATCGTATATAGTGTATCTAGTAGAACTGGTGTAAATATTACTCCAGAAACTTGTTTAGAGCTTTCTAAAATTCCAAATATCGTAGCTGTAAAAGAAGCTAGTGGTAATATCTCACAAGTTGCTAAAATTGCAGCACTATGTAAAGATAATTTACATATCTATTCTGGAAATGATGACCAAATCGTTCCAATTTTATCTTTAGGTGGACTTGGTGTTATATCTGTTCTTTCAAATGTTGCACCAAAATATACACATGATATGGTTCAAAATTTCTTTGATGGTAATATTGCAGAAGCTACACAAATGCAGTTAGATGCAATAGATTTAGCAGGAAGCTTATTCTGTGAAGTTAATCCTATTCCTGTAAAAGAAGCTTTAAATATGATGGGATACAATTTCGGAGTTCCTAGACTTCCACTAGTTAGATTATCTGAAAAAAATCAAGAAAAATTAAGAACTTCTTTAAAAAATTTTGGATTAATTTAAATTGTTAAGATTTAATTAACTTTATTCACATAATATATCTCCCATGATATAATATATATAGGAGTAAAAAATAATATGGGATGTGAATAAATGTTTTTTAAAAAATTTAAAAATGAAGAAAATTATTTAGAATTTAAAAATATAATAAATGATATTCGCTTACACGAAAAGGTAAAAGAAATGAACAATTATATGCAACATTCTAGCACGTCATGTTATAATCACTGCTTGCATGTTGCATATTATACTTATTTAATATGTAAAAAATTTAAATTAGATTATTTTTCAGCAACTCGTGCTGCTATGCTTCACGATTTCTTTTTATATGATTGGCATGAGCACAGAAAGGTTAATTCATTTAAAGAACTACACGCATTTTCTCATCCTAAAATCGCTTTAGAAAATTCTATAAAAAATTTTACTTTAAACGATTTGGAAAAAGATGTAATAGTAAAACATATGTGGCCTTTAACTATAAAATTGCCTAAATATAAAGAAAGTTACATAGTTACATTTGTAGACAAATATTGTGCTACAGTCGAATTTTTTAAATATTTAAATAAGAAATACAAGCTAAGAATGGTTTATAGATATGCTTATATCTTTTTAACAATTTTATTTGTAAGATTCTAATTTTTCTTACTCGCTTGTGTAATTACTACTTAAATAAAGAAATTTACTTACCTTTAAGCGATATAGAAAGGATTAAATCAAATGAAAGTATTAATAAATGGAATAAATGGTAAAATGGGACAAGAAGTTGCAAATGTAATAGATAATGACAAAGATATTTTACTTCTTGGTGGTGTTGATAAAGAAAACACTGGAATTTATACATACCCAGTTTATACAAATACTTCAGACATAGAAGAAAAACCAGATGTAATAATTGATTTTTCTGTTCCAGTAGCTACTCTAAATATTTTAAAATATGCTAAGGAAAATCATGTTCCTATAGTTATTGCAACAACTGGATTTACAGAAGAACAATTAAATAAAATAGAAAATTATTCAAAAGATATTCCTATTTTTAAATCTGCTAATATGTCATATGATATAAATTTAATGGCAAAAATTGTAGCATCTTTAGCTAAAGAATTGCCAGATACCGATATAGAAATTATAGAAACTCATCATAATAGAAAAATAGATAGCCCAAGTGGAACAGCTTTATTTTTAGCAGATAGTATTAATGCAGCTAAAGATAACAAAATGGTTTACGAATTTGACAGACATAATAAACATGAAAAAAGAAATAAATTAGAAATTGGATTTTCTTCTATTAGAGGTGGAAATATCGTAGGTGAACATACAGTGCAATTCTTTGGTGAGCATGAAACATTAGAAATAACACATAAATGTTATTCTAGAACTGTTTTTGCAAATGGCGCTGTTATGGCTGCTAAATACATAGTTAATAAAGATAATGGAATGTATAATATGAATGATTTAATTAATAATAAATAAAAACAGCTCGTGCTTTGTTATAAAAGCACGAGCTGTTTTTATTGCATAGAAAAAATCTTAGATTTTAACTTTTGCTTACATTACACCAACTCTGTAAAAACTGTCTCCTACTTTAAAGCCAGCATCGTTGGTTTCCGAAAGTTTCGTTTTCAACACTTGAACTTTTTCTCCTGTTATGCAAACAATTGAAACTTCTTCGTCACCTACATTTGTGCAGTCTGCTTTATATTTCACATACATAGGCCATGTGGAAATAGTACTATTTGTACTCTTTGGCATTGCAGCACAAAACATACAACCTTTTTCTTTTATGGTTGAATCGGTCTCCGGCATTTCTGCAAAAGATTCGATGTCATAAACCACATCCTTTGATAGTTCAAACTTGTTCTTATTCAGGATCCCATATTCGCATATTGTGTCGTCTTCCACATCTGCAACAATAATTACAAAATGTGGATTCTCATCCTCTTGCATTCTCCGTCCATAAAGGTCGAAAATCTTACAGTTTTTAAGTTTTCTCATGTTGTTTCTCCTTTCTTAGTTCCTCGCTACATTTAGCAAGTTTGCATCTTCTTTGTACATTTTTTACAGTACAATTTTAGCACATATTTACTTATATTTCAAATATTAGCTTGACTTCGTACAATGCAAAGAAAAAATCCTCTATTTAGCTTTCGTAACTAAATAGAGGATTTTCTATTTCACAAATTTCGATAACTTAAAAAAATGGATTTATAGCGTTTCTTTTCTTCATTATTTTCCAAAACCTGCCCTTTTCGTCCCAGAATCCATACTCGTTTGCATCTACTGCTATCACCGTCAAGTTGCGCATAAAATTTGGCACCATCTGTTTTCTCATCTCTGTACTAACAGCAGTTTGCAGAAGAACAAGTCTTATTTTTTCTTTTTTTCTATTCCAAAAATGAGCAACTACTTCGGGAAATGTTAAGAATTCTTTTTGATAGATCTTTTCTTCTTTTCGTTCCGCAATTTCTGCAAAATAAAACTCGGCAAAATAACAAATTTCAGGTTCATTATTAATCTCTTTTAACTCCAAATAAAATTTTTCGTTGTCATAAATTAAGATATTTCCTTCTACCCGTATATTTCCAGAGTACATATACAAGACCTGCCATTCATTCTCTTCTAAATGAAGAATTGCTACTTTCTTTTTTCCGTTTACATCATTTAAGCACCGAACTACATGTGAGTTCTGAAAAACTACTGCATTTTTCAACTTCATAATAACTCCTCCTACGTCTTTTAGTATAACGACGTTTTATTGCACTGTTTTTATTTTCATTATTATTATATTGTTCTATTTTTTAAAAGTCAAATTTTATGTAACTTTGTTTGACTTCACACAGTTTCTCTGACAAAAAAACTATTACCAGTTCAACCTAGACGAAAACAAAGGGATTTGAGGAACGTCCCCAAATCCCGAATTTTTTCTCAGGACGCCTCAAATCCCTTTTTATTATTTTGTTGCTTTTACTTTTAACTCTACTTTATCGTCTTTTGCTACTAATTTTGCCTCTAGCCCAGGTTTAATATTTCCATCTAGTATTTCTTCTGCTAATTTGTCTTCTACAATATTTTGTATTGCTCTACGAAGTGGTCTTGCACCAAATTCTTTATCTACACCTTTCTTTGCAATTAGTTCTTTAACAGATTTATCAATTTTAATATTTAAACCTTGTTCTACTAATCTTTGTTCTACATTCTTTAATAATAAGTCTATAATGCTGTTAATTTCTTCATCATTTAATTTATGGAATACTATAATATCATCAATACGATTTATAAATTCTGGTCTTAATTGTTTCTTCAATTCTGCCATTACATTTTTCTTAATCTCTTCATATTCCTTAGCTTCATCTTCTTCTGCTAAATTTGTAAATCCTAAAGATTTCTTTTCTGTAATTAATCTTGCACCTATATTTGATGTCATAATTATTACTGTATTCTTAAAGTTAACTGTTCTTCCTTGGCTATCTGTTAATCTACCATCTTCTAGAATTTGTAATAACATATTCATAACATCAGGATGAGCTTTTTCTATTTCATCAAATAATATTACAGAATATGGTTTTCTTCTTATTTTCTCTGTTAATTGACCACCATCATCAAAGCCAACATATCCTGGAGGTGCACCAATTAATTTAGCAACAGAATGTGGTTCCATAAATTCTGACATATCAACTCTTATCATAGCATCTTCTGTTCCAAATAAACTTTCTGCCAATGCCTTAGATAATTCTGTTTTACCAACACCTGTTGGACCTAAGAATAAGAATGAACCTATTGGTCTATTAGGATTTTTAAGACCTACTCTGCTTCTTTTTATTGCTTTTGCAACTGCTTCTACAGCTTCGTTTTGACCAATTACTCTTTTATGCAATTCTTTATCTAAGTTCTTTAATTTCTTGTTTTCATCTTGAGTTATTTTAGCTGCTGGAATTCCTGTCCAACTTGCAATTGTTTTAGCAATATCCTCTTCTGTTAGTTTTGGAATTGCTTTTGTCTTCTTACTTTTCCATTTATTTTTCTCTTCTTCTAATTCTTCTTTTAGTTTATTTACTTCATCTCTTATTTTAGCAGCCTTCTCAAATTTTTGTACTTTTACAGCAGCTTCTTTTTCTTGATTCATCTTTTCTATTTTTTCTTCCATTTCTTTTAGACTATCAGGTTCTTCTAAAGAAGATAATCTAATTTTTGAAGAAGCTTCATCAATTAAATCTATAGCTTTATCGGGTAAAAATCTATCATTAATATATCTACTAGATAATTCTACAGCTGCAGTTATAGCTTCATCTGTAATTTTTATATTATGATGTGCTTCGTATTTATCTCTTATACCCTTTAAGATTTCTACAGTTTCTTCATGAGTTGGTTCATTAACAGTTACAGGACTAAATCTTCTTTCTAAAGCACTATCTTTTTCTATATATTTTCTATATTCATTTAAAGTTGTAGCACCAATTAATTGAATCTCCCCTCTGGCTAATAATGGTTTTAAAATATTAGCCGCATCAATAGCACCTTCTGCAGAACCTGCACCTACTATTGTATGAATCTCGTCTATAAATAGAATTACATCTCCGGCTTTTTTTACTTCATTTAAAGCTTTCTTTATTCTTTCTTCGAAGTCTCCTCTATATTTTGCACCAGCAATCATACTAGATAAATCGATTGTTACAACTCTTTTATCTTTTAATATTTCTGGTACATCACCTTGTACAATTTTTTCTGCTAATCCTTCTACTACAGCTGTTTTACCTACACCTGGTTCACCAATTAAACAAGGATTATTTTTGGTTCTTCTAGAAAGAATTTGGATAACTCTTTCTATTTCATTCTTTCTTCCTATTACAGGGTCTAATTTTCCAAGACTTGCACTTTTAGTTAAATCTGTTCCATATTGATTTAATGTTGGTGTAGAATTAAAGCTTCCTGTTTTTCTATTTTGAGAATTATCACTACTATTTATATCTTCATCTTCTTCTAATACTTTTACTATTTCGTTATATAATTTTTGTGGATTAATACCTAAATCTAATAGTATTCTTACAGCAATACTATCTGCTTCTCTCATTATTCCTATTAAAATATGTTCTGTGCCTATATAATCTGAATCTAGTTTTCTTGCCTCTAAAAATGCATTTTCTAACACTCTTTTAGTTCTTGGCGTAAACCCTAAACTTGTTATAGTCCTTCCTTCATCTCTACCTATTAAATTTTCTATTTCTTCCAAGACATTTTCAGAATTTATATTTTGATTTTCTAAAACTTTACTTGCAACACCATTTTCTTCTTCTGTTAATCCATATAATATATGCTCTGTTCCTATATAATTATGTCCTAATTCTATCGCGATTTCTTTTGCAATCTCTAAAACATTTTGAGCACTATTTGTAAATTTATATGTCATAAATATCTACCTCCTTACTCTTTTATAATTGTTTTAATAAGTTCTGCTCTTTTAGCATCTAAATCTATTCCTTCTAGTTTTGTTCCTAAATATTTTTGTAAGTTTGCATCTTGTGTATATAATAATAATTTATTTATTTTTAAGTCTGTTAGTTCATTAACAATTCCTAAATCTGTTCCTAATTTTAATGTTGATAATAAATCCTTACATTCACTTTCTGAAATTTTTCTGCAGTTTGTTAAAATACCATAATCTCTATATAATCTGTCTTCTAAATTCAACCTATTTTTTCCTAAGTATTTTCTTGCAATTCTTTCTTGCTCTATTATTTTATCTGTTATTAATTTTAATTTCTTTATAATTTCTTTTTCAGAAATTCCTAAAGTTTGTTTATTAGATATTTGGTATAAAGCTCCTTCGGATTTGCTACCTTCTCCATGAATTCCAGTTACATTCATACCAAAGTTATTTATTATCTCTAATACCTTTCCAATATTACCAGTAATTTGTAATGCAGGTAAATGAACCATTACAGACGCCTTCATAGCAGTTCCTGCCTCTATAGGACAGGCTGTTAAAAATCCATATTTTTCATTAAATGCAAATTTTAGTTTTTCATCTAGATATTCATCTAATTCAATAATTAGATTTAACAAATTGTCTAACTCTAATCCTGCACCAAATACTTGTAGACTAATATGATTGTCTGTATGTATCATTGCACATACATTTTCGTCATCATTTATAAGTATTGCTTTAGATTTTTCCTTACCTCTTACAAAGTCTGGACTTATTAATCTTTTTTCTATTAAACTATTAATAGTAACATCATCCATATCTTTTAATTTTAAAAGTTTAATTCCATATTTGTTACCACTAATAGCTTCTTCTATTAACTTAGTTATTTCTTCTTTTTTTGTTTCATTACATTTAGTTTCAAACGGATAGTTTGATATATTTCTTGCTAATCTTATTCTAGAACTTATTATTACATCCGAATCTTTTCCACTTTGTAAATACCAATTTAGCATATTTTTCCCTCCTAAAGAACTAAATTTTACCTGATAAATAATTGGCTTATACAACAATTATTTATCACCATTCATTTTTTTTATTTCGTCTCTTAGTTTTGCTGCATCTTCATATCTTTCTTCTCTAATAGCTTGTTTTAATTCTTCCTCTAAAGATTCTTTAGTCTTTCTATTTTCTTTCTTTGCTTCTTTATTTTTTTCTATTTCTTTCTTCTTAGCTTCCATATTTTTTACGATAGATTTATCCAAGCTTTTCGCTTTTCTGCCAACATGTCTGTTAGAACCTTGTATATTTCTTAATATTGGATCTAATCTATCTGCAAATATATCATAGCAATCCATACAACCAAATAAGCCTGTATTTGCAAATTCATTATATGTTGTACCACAAGTATTGCATCCTTCTTCTCTTATTGGTCCGATTGTTGGAATAAAAGAATCCATATTATATTCATCAAAGAATCCTCCTAAAAAGCTTGGTAAATTCATAGACATATTAAAGTTAAGTTCTCTTCCTATTCCTAATTCCTTTGCACAATCTTCACATAAATTCATTTCTTTTTTTACACCATTAATAATTTGTGTATATTTTACATTTGCTTCTTTTCTACCACAATTTTGACATTTCATAATAAAAACCTCCTTAAATTATTTAAAATATCTAATTTTAGTTGGTGACTATTTACGTCTGCCAATTAATCTTCTACTAAATTTATTAACATGTTTTTAAATATTCTTGCTCGTAAATTATCTTTTATATCGATAGGTACATTAAGTACATTATCACTTGTTGCTACTTTTAAAAGTTTAGCTTCTTTTTTAGTCACAATTTCATCTGATAATAAGTTACTTATGAAAATATCTACTTCTTTTGATGTTAATGTATCTCCAATGCTTGTTATTATATGCATTAGATAATTACTTTGTGTTATATGTATTTTTTTAATTGTTATGTGACCGCCACCTCCTCTTCTACTTTCTACATAATAACCCTGTGATGGTTTAAATCGTGTGGATATTACGTAATTTATTTGTGAAGGCACACAATTAAAATGTTCCGCAAGTTCATTTCTTTGTATTTCTAATTCATCTTCTGTTTTTAACATATCTTTTATAAAATCTTCTATTAAATCTGATATTCTCATTTTTTCACTTCCTTTATGTGAACTTTTGAACTTTGGGGACGTGGCTTAAAGTTCATTTTTTATGTTAATTTATGAACTTTTACCTCCGTCCCTAAAGTTCATGTTTTCTTTTTTGACTTTGACTTTCTTTGACCTTTACAAATTATATTATACTCTCTTTTGCAAAAAATGCAAGTACTTTTTTTAATTTTTTTATTTTTTTCGAACAAAATTTCTTATCAATATATTATTTTTATGGTACACTATTTTATATATAAATTACAGGAGGTATTTTAATGAACTTAAAATTTAGTAGTGTTGCTGCTACCCCATCTAACCCTAATTGGAATAATTTAATTTCAAGAAAAGATGAATTGTATAAAAAAGAAAACGATGTACGTTCTGAATTCGAAAGAGATTATGATAGAATTATATATTGTAATGCTTATAGAAGATTAAAGCATAAAACCCAAGTATTCTTTTTACCAAAAAATGATCATATTTGTACTCGTATTGAACATGTAAATAATGTTGATGCAACAAGTTATACCATTGCAAAAGCATTAGGTTTAAATACCACTTTAACAAGAGCTATTTCTATATCACACGATATTGGCCATAGTCCTTTTGGACATAAAGGTGAACAAATCTTAAATAGAATCTGTATGGAAAATGATTTAGAAGCTTTTTGGCATGAAAGAAATGGTTTAAATTTTGTTGATAATATTGAATTGCTAACAAATGTTAACAACGAAGAAAAAAATCTAAACTTAACATATGCAGTAAGAGATGGTATTATATCTCACTGTGGTGAAATTGATGAAATTTCTTTAAAACCTAGAACTGAATTTATCGATTTAGAAAAAGATTATATTAAACTTAACCAATATTCTCCATATACTTGGGAGGGTTGTGTTGTTAAAATTTCTGATAAAATCTCTTATTTAGGCAGAGATATAGAAGATGCCATTTCTATGGGAATACTAGATAGTAATTTAAACGAATTATATGATTTATTAGAACAACCTAGAAGTGCTAATTTAAATAATACTAATATTATAGGTGATTTAATAGCTGATTTATGTTTAAATTCATCTGCAAATGAAGGTTTAAAGTTCTCTACTGCTACATTTGAAAAAATAAAAAGATTAAAGCAATTTAATTACAAGTATATTTATAAGCACAAATGTATGAACCCTTCAGAAAGATATTTTAGTCTTGTGCTAAATGAAATATTTAATACTTTAAATGAATGTTATGATGGTATGAATACTTTAGAAAAATTAAACAGTATTAAACCATTTTATACTAAAGTAATAGATACTTTTATAAAGTGGATTTCTTGCTATTGGAATATAGAAACAGATAGAACTCATTTAAAAAATAAAATTTTATATGATATGAATAATATTAAAGACTATCAAACAGCTATTATTACATATATTTCTGGTATGACAGATAGTTATGCAATAGAAACATATAATGACATTGTAAAATATTAGGGATTTTAGCAATGTCCCTTTTTCCCTATATTTCCTTTTTTAGACGCACTAAAAACTTGGCGGTAGAAAAAACATCTACTGCCAAGTTTTTTTAATCTAATAAACTATTTAAGTATTCTATATATGTCCTTTGTATTCTAGAATCGTTACAAACTATGTAAATTTTATCTATATCAGTATTTCTAAAAAAGTTATTTATTATACCATCTATTGCAATCTTTACTGCTATATCAACAGGAGCCCTACATGCTCCAATTCCAAGTGTAGGAATTGCAATACTTTTAATATCATAATCTGCAGAAATTCTAAAGATATTCTTATAGCATTCTTCTAATAATTCATTTTGATTTGTTTCACTTTCATCATACCACTTTGGTACAACTGTATGAATAATATATTTTGTATCAATTCTATATGCTCTTGTTACTTTAGCCTGACCTTTACTTAATTCGTCAAATTCTCTGCATTTGTTTTCTAGCTCTATTCCAGCTCTAGAAAATATTGTACCTTCTCCCCCTCTTCCTAAATTACCAGATGTATTTGCACAAACTAATGCATCTGCTGGAACTTCGGTTATTTCATTATTTACAATTTCTATTCTTCTTAATATGTCATTTTTATTTACTGTATTATTAATCTCTTTTCCATTTAATTTGTATAATATATCATCAAATTTCTCACAAATATCTATAATTTCGGAATATTTACGTAAATCAATCTTCCAATCTGAATTAATACTTTTTATTCCATAAATAATTCCAGCTAAGCCTCCTGTACAAGCTGCAATTGTATCTGTATCACTACCCAAGTTAATTGCTCCAATTATCGCTTGATTATATGTATCTGTATTTATAAGTACCCATAAAACTGCTTCTAATGTATCTACTATATAACTTGATGACTTTATTTCGTCTATACCATAATGGTAAATTTCATGATCTAGAATTCTAGTATATGCTCTTATTGTTGGCATAGAAAACATAGAATAATCTAAATTTTGAATTTTGGAATATGCTGCTTTTCTGTTATTAGTATTTAATAATTCAATGGCATAATTAACATACATATAGCATCCCATAATTACTAGCTCATTTGCATGTGTAATAGATGATATGCCAGCAACTAATTTTAAAATTTTGTCCTGCTCTAACCAGTTTAAATATGAGTAATACACTATTGGTAACATTCTCATTAATGATCCATTACCATTGTCTGTATTACTTGTACATCCACAATTGACAGCACTTCTTCTTGTTGTTTTATATTTTCCTAATGCTCTTAGAGTTGTCCTATCGATATCAACGATTTTTCCACCTGGTGTATATTCTCCCTTTTCCATCCACTCTAAAAATCTATTTGCCATATCATTTGCTATAATATCTCCATTAGAGTTAATTATTGAATCCATTGTGGCTATTGTCATAGATGTATCATCTGACCAAGTCCCCTTTGGAACATTATGGCTCATAAAGCCTTCCATCGAAGTTATAGGATTTCTCATTAGTTTTTCCCTGTTGGTAAATTCTACTGGAACTCCCATTGCATCCCCTATTGCAAAACCTATTATTCCATCTTTTGAACTTATCATTTTTATATCTCCTGTCTTATCTATTGTATTTTAATTGTTTTCACTCAATTTAGCTCCAAAACAATTTTTGGTTAGTGCTTTAATTGTTTCCTTATCTCTTTATAATTTGGCATATATTTTTCTACTAAGTTCCAAAATTTATCTGAATGATTCATATATTTTAAATGGCATAACTCATGTAATGCAACATATTTAAGCTCCTCTTCTGATTTATCAACCAGCTTTAGATTTATTGTTATATTCTTATTACTTGAGCAACTTCCCCAAGCATATTTTATATTTCTAATTCTTATCTTATTTGGAACTAAATTTGTTTGTTTTATTAATTCCGGAAAAATATATTCTAATTTATTTCTTAAATTTTCTATATCTGTTTTTGTATATTCTCTTTCTCTGGTTTCGTTTTTACTTTCTTCTAGCTTTTTTAATATCCAATTCCTTTTTTGTTCTATAATCTCATCTATGTATTTTTTAGTAATAAACCTAGGCGCTTTTACTATTACTTCACCATTTTTTATACGAATATATAAATTTTTTACTTTTCCATATACTATATGATATTTTATTTTATCATAATTAATAGCATTCATCTAAATTTATACTTTTAAACTCGTGTCCTTCTAAGTCTTTAATTATAAATTCTTTATTTTCGTATATCATATAAGTATTAGGATTTCCTTCTCTTGGATCAGATATAGAACCTGGATTTAGGTACATATATTCTTTTGTATTTTCTATACATGGTACATGTGTATGCCCATGTATTAAAATTACCTTTTTATCTGAAGGTGGTAAATGATATCTATTATATAAATGACCATGTGTTATGAAAAATTCATATCCATCAACATTTAATTTTTTATAATCACTCATTATTGGAAAATATAATAATGCTTGGTCTAAATCTGTATCACAATTTCCTCTTACTGCAATTATATAATCCATTAAGTCATTCAGGATTCCAGCTGTTTTCTGCCTTTCGTTATTTCTTCCAAATGATAGAAGTGATTTATTATATAGTAAATCTCCTAATAAAATTAATTTTTCTGGTTGTTCTTTATTATATGCCTCTTTAAGTTTATTACAAAAATATGCATTTCCATGTATATCTGATGCAAACATTAATTTCATAATTTTTCTCCTTTATTTTACCTAGTATTGCAAATAAATTAAACATTTATAAACTTTAATCCTACCATAAAATTTGAATTTTATGTGTACTTTTGAACTTTTAACCCCGTCCCTAAAGTTCAAAGTTCATTTATCTTTGCGGTAATTTACAAAATAAGAAACATTGCTTACTAAATTATGTGGCATTATTTTCTCGAAAAATCTAGTTATTTTCATAAAAGTACCAGGAACTATTGTAAATTTATTTTTTAGCATTTTCTTTACTGCATATTTTGCAACATATTCACTACTTAATGATGGTGCTGCAAAATCTACTCCTGCTACTTTATTAAAATTTGTTCTTACTGGTCCTGGGCATAATACCGAAATTTTAACTTTTGAATTATTTTTCCTTAATTCTGTTTTTACACCTTGTGACAATCTATAAACATATGCTTTTGATGCATAATATGAGCTCATCAATGGACCTGGTCCAAAAGCTGCCATAGAAGCAACATTTAAAATGTGACCTCTATCTTTTTTTATCATATCTTTTAAATACAATTTCATTAAAATATGAACTGCAGTTATATTAGTTTCTATCATTTGCACTTCTTTAGCTAAATCTGTATCGTAAAATTTTCCATGAACGCCAAAACCTGCATTATTTATTAAGATATCTATGTCTTCATTTTTTGTTTCTTCATATAGCTTTTCACAATTTTCTTTATTAGATAAATCCATAGTTATTATTCTAGTATTTGTTTTTATCTTTGAGGCAACATCTTTTAATTTTTCTTCATTTCTAGCTACAAGAATTATATCATATCCACGCTTTCCTAATTCTTTTGCTATTTCCTCTCCTATTCCCGATGATGCACCTGTAACTAAAGCTTTCATCTTTTTCCTCCTAAATCTATAGTACATTTTATATTATATACCACAAAATGTCCACTTATATATGTATATTTTTTATATGAAATAACTACATATTTTTATTACTTTAATGATATAATAATTTTGACTTTACAAGTTACGAAAGGATTTAGTTTTATGAAGAAATTATTAATATATTTAAAAAAATATAAAATAAATTTAATAGTTGGACCAATCTTAAAATTGTTAGAAGCAATAATAGAAGTACTATTGCCAATTATTATTGCCTTTTTTATAGATAATTATAATACCTTTTCTTCTACAGAGCTTATGTATTACTCCATTGAATTAATTATACTTGTAATATTAGGACTTATCTTTGCTTGTAGTGCACAATATATAGCTGCAATTACTTCGCAAGGATATAGCAAAACTTTACGTGAAAAATTATTTGCTCATATTCAAAAAGTTCCTTCTAATAAATTAAATAGTATTGGTAGTTCTGCCATAGTTAATCGAATTATTAATGATGTTACTAATTTAGAAACAGGAATTGCTATGTTCATAAGATTAGTAATAAGAGTTCCATTTATTTTTATTGGCTCAATTATTATGATCTCATTAATAAACATACAAATTGCAATAAATGTTCTTGTAGCAAGTATTATACTATTTTTAGTAATTTTATTAATTGCTAAAGTTGCAAGTAAGATCTATCAAAAAGCTAATTTACAGTTAGACAAGCTAACATTAAAAATAAAAGAAAACTTAACTAATATTAAATTAATTCGTAGTTTTGTAACACAAAATATAGAAAAAACAAAATTTGATAAAGTAAATAATCTAACATATATCTATAGTAAACTTGCAACTATTCTATCTTTTCTACTAAATCCTGTTTCTATATTTATTTTAAACTTTACTACACTAATAGTATTAAATATTAGCAATGTCGAATTTGGATTTGGGAATTTATCTAAAGGTGAAATTATTGCAATAATAAATTACATTTCTGAGATGCTATTAGCTGTTGTTGTACTTTCAAACTTAGTTGCAATTTACACAAAAGCTTTTGCTTCTTCAAAACGTATAATAGAGTTATTTACCCTAAAAGAGAATAAACAAACTGGTACCCTTAAAGAATTTAAACTTAACAACTATATTTTTGATATATCTAATGTAAATTTTTCATATTTTTCTACAAACAATTTACAAGATATATCTTTACAAATAAGACCTGGCGAAACTATTGGTATTATAGGTCTTACAGGTTCAGGTAAAAGCACTTTTTTAAGACTTCTAAACAATTCTTTAAATGTTACTTCTGGTAGCTTAAAATTATATGGTGAAGATATAAGAAAATATAACGCAACATTTTTAAAAGATAATATAACATATATTGGTCAAAAGCCAGATTTTATTACAGCTACAATTTTTGAGAATATTGCTTTAGGTAGAATAACTTCTAAAGAAGAAATACAAAAAAGTCTGGAGCTTTCTAATGCAAGTGAATTTGTTAATCAAAAACAAAACACCTTAAACTTTGTTTTACAAAATAATGCATCTAATTTATCTGGTGGTCAAAAGCAACGTATAAATATTGCAAGAGGTTTTATTGGTAACCCTAAAGTGTTAATTTTTGATGATGTTACAAGCGCATTAGATTTATATACAGAATCACAAGTATTACAAAATATCTTTAATTATTCTAAAGAACATAATATTACAACATTTATAGCCTCACAAAAAACATCTACAATCAAAAACTGTTCTAGAATTTTAGTTTTTAATAATGGAAAAATTGAAAATATCGGTACACATACCGAGCTATTAAACAATTCTGAATTATATAAAAAAATATATGAACTTCAAAACAGCGTAAGCAAAGGAGCATAATTTATGAAATTATTTAAATTTAAGTTTTCTAAATTTTATATTTTATTAATAATTATT